>ERZ1643251.611-NODE-611-length-49030-cov-18.225768_pt1 | contig 49030 bp, 34 predicted proteins | sample MGYA00579261_ERZ1643251 | MGnify/ENA primary metagenome ERZ1643251 (study PRJEB29033, sample SAMEA4952267) | chicken gut metagenome | biome: Broiler Chicken; feature: Gastrointestinal Tract; material: Caecum | place: Ireland | collected 2018 | study: Broiler... | reverse complement strand
TATATTGGTTTGGTGCGGCTGACAGGATTCGAACCTGCGGCCTTTCGGGTCGGAGCCGAACGATCTATCCAGCTGAGCTACAACCGCACATCTATGAAAATCGTCGCTGGGACGAGATCCATCGTATGAAATTTTGTGAAGGTTTGGAGTGAAAAGTACATGGTGGTCATTTCGTGGTCAGACCACCGGGAAAAATGGCGCGGCACTGAATTTTCAAACGGAACATCGCCAAAAAGCGGCGCGCCACGCAACCGCGTCACAGTTGTCGGAGCCGAACGATCTATCCAGCTGAGCTACAACCGCACATGTATGAAAATCGCCGCGAGGACGAATTTCATCATATAAAATTGTGAAAAAGGACTGGTGGTCAATTCGTGGTCAGACCACCGGGAAAAATGGCGCGGCACTGAATTTTCAAACAGAAAATCGCCAAAAATCAGCAAACCATGCCGCCGCGTCACAGTTGTCGGAGTCCAACGCTCTATCCCCCTTCGGGGGACGAGAACCTTCTGCGAAGGCCCAGCTGAGCTACGACCGCACATGTATGAAAAAACGTTGCCGGGGCAAATTCATTTGATGAAATGCAGCGGCCCGGCGTGAAAGGGCCCTGCGCTGCCCGGAACTTATTTAGTATAGCACACCCGCCCGGCAAATGCAATCCCCGCCGGGGTTTTGGGGCCGGTGCGCAAACCGGCAGGCTCCGCCTGCATTTCCACAGGAAAATACCTTTGAAAAAAGCACGCCACAGCGGCCCCCCCCTTGCCCGCTGTGGCGTGTTTTTTTGCGTTGTCGCGGGCGGTTGGTATATAAGCTGTTGCAGATACGGCATAATAAAAGGGAGGAGGAAGCAACAGGAAAGGAGAACCACATGGACAAAGACGAGATTTTGGCGGGCTATGGGGCCTGGCTGCGGCGGCGGGAGTACAGCCCCGCGACGATCGAGAAGTATACCGGGGCGCTGGCGCGCTTTTTTGCAGAGAGTGCGGCGCCGGCGGCCCCCGGCAAGGAGACCGTCGCCGCATGGCGGGACAGCCTGGCGGCGCGGGGGTACACCCCGGCCACGGTCAACGCAATGCTGGCGGCGGTGAACGACTACCAGGAAAGCATTGGCAACGCGGCGGGCAAGGCGAAGCCGCTCAAGCGGCAGCGGCGGGTGTTCTGCGACGCAGACCGCGAGCTGACCCGCGCCGAATACTTCCGCCTGCTGGCCGCCGCGCGGGACAGCGGCAACACCCGCGCGCTGCTGTTGCTGGAGACCATCTGCGCCACCGGCATCCGCGTGTCGGAGCTTGTGTATATCACGGCGGAGGCCGTGCAGTGCCGCCGCGCCAGCATCCGGTGCAAGGGCAAATGCCGTGAGATCCTGCTGCCCGCGGAGCTGTGCCGCCGCCTGCAAAAATGGTGCCGGAAGCGCCGCATCCACACCGGGCCGGTGTTTTTGTCCCGCGCGGGGCGGGCGCTGAGCCGGGTGACGGTGTGGAAGATCATGAAGGCGCTGTGCAGCCGGGCGCGGGTGGCGTGGAAGAAGGTCTTCCCGCACAACCTGCGGCATCTGTTTGCGCGCACCTTTTATGAGGTCGACAAAAACATTGCAAAGCTGGCGGACCTGCTCGGCCATTCCAGCATCGAGACAACGCGCATCTATATCATGGAGTCCGGCGAAGAGCACCGGCGGCTGATGGAACGCATGCATCTCTTATTATAAGAAGCCGCCTGCCCCGCTTCGGAAAAAGCAACAAAAACGCCCCCTGTGGCGGCAGAGGGCGGCACAACAGGCGGCGAAAAATCAAATATTGTTCATTATTTATACAAAAATTGCCGCTTTGCGCGGGCAGAGCAATAGAAACGGAAGCATGATTCTGTTTACATAACAGGCCAGAAAAAATTTGAGATATGGGGGAGATGCATCGGCAAACACCCCTGCCATCCCTAGATATAGAGAATGATAGCACATCAAGAACGGAAATACAACCCCAAGTGCTAATAATTGTTGAAATCAACAAAAAATAGGCATGGGAAACCTACCCGGCAAAGAAAACGAGCTTTGCCGGGCCTTTGTGCTGCCCGGTTTTCTTGCGGCGGCGGGAGGCCCGCCGGCCGGCGTCAAATGCCGGGAAACAGAATCATGCTTTCGTTTCTTTTGGTTGCAAACGGTTCGGGGGCGGTTCTGCGGTGTGGGCTGGGGAACACATGGGCTCTGCGCTGGGGGAATGACGGATGACAGACAAGGAGCTGCGGCGCCTGGGCCGCCAGGAGCTGCTGGAATTGCTGCTGGAACAGCGCGAGGAAAACGAAGCGCTGCGCCAGCAGGTGCAGGACCTGGAGATCCAGCTGGCGGACCGGCAGATCCACCTGACCGAAGCGGGGACCATGGCGGAAGCTGCCCTGAAGCTCAACGGCGTGTTTGAAGCGGCGGACCGCGCAGTGCGGCAATACCTGCAGAGCGTGCGCCGCGCGCAGGAGGAAGGGACGCTGCGGCATGGATGAACTGGAACTGCGGCCGGGCGGCCCGCCCCAGGCGGCCCCGCCCACCATCGCACAGCTGAAAACCGAGCTGCGCTATGAGCGCAGGCGCGCGCGGGACCGGCGTTTTACCGCCGCGGTGCTGGCCGTGCTGGCGGCGCTGGCTGTGCTGGCCGTGCTGGCCGGGTTCGTGTGGCTGCCGGTGCTGCGCATCCACGGCCGGGCGATGGAACCCACGCTGGCCGAAGACGACCTGGTGGTAACGCTGCGCGGCAAAGACCCCAAACCGGGCAGCCTGGTTTACTTTTATATCGGCAACGAACTGTTGGTGCGGCGCTGCATTGCCGGGCCGGGCCAATGGGTCGACATAGATCAGGATGGCAATGTCTATGTGGACAACATCCTGCTGGAAGAACCCTACCTGACGGAAAAGGCGCTGGACAGCTGCGATATAGAGCTGCCCTGCCGTGTCCCGGAAGGCTGCTTCTTCTGTTTGGCAGACGCACGGCGCACGGCGGCGGATTCCCGCAGCAGCGCCGTGGGCTGCGTGGCTGAACAGCAGATGGAAGGGACCCTGCTTTTCCGCGTTTGGCCGCTGGCGAAATTCGGAACGATCTAAACGAAAGGCGGATGATCTGACATGAAAAGAGGATGGCTGCACGCACCGGGGGCGACCAGTGGGCACGGCAAAAAGCAGAAGCGGCCGGGGGCGGCTTCCCCCGTGGCGCTGCTGCTGGCGGTGTGCATGCTGTGCACGCTGGCGGTGCCCGCGGCGGCGCAGGAATGGTCCACGCCGGAAACGGCGGCCCTGGCGGAAGAAACGCCCGCAGGCGAAACGCCGGACCCGACCGCGACCCCCGCGCCCACGGCGGAGCCTGCCCCGGACCCCGCGCCGGAAGACGGCGGCGAAGCCGACCCGGCCCCCGCCACCGCCGAGACCGCGCAGGAGGACGAGCCGGAACAGCCGGAACAGCCGGAACAGGACACCCCCGCCGGGCCCGCCACGGCCGAAACGGCGCAGGAAGCCGTTGAACCCGGCGACACCGTGCCGGTGGAAGAAACGCTGAAGTTCGCGACCGAGGACGTCTCGATCCTGGTCAAGGTCAGCGGCGAAGCCACCGTGGCCGAAGAAGCCGCCCTGCCGCCCGAAGGCGCGCAGAAGATCGTGGCCGAACCGGCGGACGAGACCGAGACGGTTGAAACCGAGCCCGCCGAAGGCGAACAAGACGAACAAGACGAACAAGACGAACAGGACCCCGCCGCAGACGGGGCGGAGCCCGCCGTGCAGGCGCTTTCCGCCCAAAAGGCCGCCGCGGCCGCACCGGACGCCGAAACCGCCCCGGTGCAGGAAGCGGAGCTGGAAGTGGCCGCGCTGCCCGAAAGCCAGCCGGAGTATAAACAGGCGGTCGCCTATATTGAGGAAAGCGCCGGGGAAGACGGCGTGCTGATGGTCTCGGCCCTGCGGTTTGATTTCTACTATCAGGGCCAGCCGCTGGATGTTTCGGCCTGTGAGGTCACGGCCGAAGTCCGCCCGACCGAGGCGCTGATGAACGAAGCGCGCACGGTGGCCGCCGAAAAGCAGGCCGAAGCGGACGCCGCGGCCGAAGCCGCCGTGCAGGCGCTGGCCGAAGACGGCGAGGAAGAAGAACCGCTGGAAAAGCCCGAGACCCGGCAGGGCGTTGAGTTTGTGGCGCTGCAAAGCGGCAACGACACGGCCGAACGGCTGGACGGCGCGTTCATCGAAGCCGACACGCAGGAAACCCCGGTGCTGACCGCCGCCCTGACCGGCGCCAGCCCGGTCATGATGCTGGCGGCACGCGAGACCACCAACCCGACCTTTACGGTGCAGTATTATGCGAACCTGGAGGTGACGGACCGGGACAGCGAAGGGTATCTGGAAATTTTTAACACCGACAACGGCGGCAATAACCAGGGCGGCAAGCTGCCCACCAACGGGGGCAACACGCCGATAACGGGTTTGTACCTGGAGGACGCCGGGAACGGCAAGCAGAAAATCAGAACGCATACGGAGCTCACCGAGCTCTATACGGCGAACGAATATGACTATTTCGAAGCCCCCAGTTTGCCGTATGTAAACATTTTCCGTGATAACGGCAACTACACCGCCAACGAGGTCTGGGTCCTTAAAGAAGGAAAGGACGCATCGAGCACGAACGAGGCCGATTGGGATGTACACAAGGGCATTGTTGGGGCCACCGAACTCCACTTCACCAACAACCCGGAAAAAGAAAACGATGATACGATCCTGATTAAGGAAGGCACAGTCATCCGCCTGGTGGCCAACCAGACGGAAAGCAATTACAATAACGCGGCAACGTTCTATGACTATGACATCACGGACGACGGCCGGACGACATATGACGGAACCAACGGCCAGCACGGCATCAACAGCAGAAGCAACTACACCAGTTCCGGCGCCAAGCTCGCGTTCGGCAACGCCAACACGGGCACGGGCCTTGAAAATGAAAAATGGGGCAGCAATACGCTGAACCAGTACAACCGCAGCGGTGGAGGCTATCTAGGCTGTACGTTTGGTTTGGTCACAGGGCTGGACAGCAATGGACACATCCAATATGCGAGCGGCGTCGACGCGCCGAACCTGTTCGACGACGGCAGCGCGACCGGCAAATCGACCTATACGGACTGGTCGCTCGGCTTCAACCGCGTGGGCGATACCTACACGCTTAGCTCGGTCAACGGCGCCAACCTGGACGGGCTGGAGTACTTCAACAACCCGCAGACGCCCGGCAAGGACCCGTATTACCATATCTGGACCAATAACTTCTGGCCGATGGACAGCCGCCCGGGCAAGGATGGGCTGACCGGCTACTATAATGACCGCGGCGAATACAGCGGTTATGACGGTAATGGGCTCTTTCCCGTTAGCGACGACGGACAAGACCACAACAACATGTTCGGCATGCAGTATACGCTCGAATTTGAGCTGACCGAGGATTATGTCGGCCCGCTGGAGTATTACTTCTTTGGCGACGACGATATGTGGGTCTTTTTGGATGGCCGCCTTGTCTGCGATATCGGCGGTGTGCACAGCTCGGTCGGCGCGTATGTCAACCTGTGGGACTACATCGCCAAGGGCGACGCGGGTAAGCATACCCTCAAGTTCTATTACACCGAGCGCGGCCTGTCCGGCTCCACCTGCTACATGCAGTTCACGCTGCCGTCCGTCTCCTCGGTCACGCCGGATTATCAGAACGGACAGCTCAAGGTCGCGAAAGTGGTCCAAGGCGCAGCGGCGGACGTAGATGAAGAGTTTGAGTTTGATATCGAAATATGGGATGACGCGGGTTTGAATGTCGAAGACTCCGACTATTCCATCCAGCGCTATTCGGCGAACGGGACAAGGCTCGAGAGCAGTTTGCTGACCGACGGTAAGGGAACGTTCAAGCTCAAGGCAGACGAGTATGTGATTATCGACTTCCTGCAGTACGGTACGCATTACAGGATCACCGAGAAAAACTGCCCGGGCTACACCGTTACCACCAGCGTTAACGACAAGGTGGAACTGAAAGATACCAAAACGATTAAAAATAATGCCACGCGCACGGCAGAGGGTACTTTGACTGGAAGCAAGGAGGATGGCTACTTCAACAGCCAGGTAATCTACACAAACACCGCGCGCCCGGAGCTGCCCGAAACTGGCGGCAGCGGAACCTTACTGTATACAACCGGCGGGACTGCCCTGTTGGCGGCTGCGCTGTTGTATGATATCCGCCGGCGGAAAGCACAGCGCAGCAAACCCCAGTGAACAGCCGGAACAAAAACCTTATCCAAATAAGAGAAAGGAAGAAACAACCCATGAAACATGTCAAGAAGCTGCTGGGCCTGCTGCTGGCCCTCACGCTGTCCCTGACCCTCTGCCTGCCCGCGTTTGCAGTGTCGGGCACCAACAACAACGGCGGCAGCATCACCATCAATGACGCTGTGGAAGGCCACACCTATAAAGCTTACCAGATTTTTGTCCTTGAAAGCTATAACACGGAAGCTGATGGAAACGGCGCATATGCTTACAAGGCGAACTCCGTTTGGGAAAATTGGCTGAAGGGCCAGACCAGTTATGTGACCATCGACGCACAGGGCTATGTGACCTGGGTCCAAAATGCTGACCCCGCCGCCTTTGCCAAAGTCGCGCTGGCGCATGCGGAAGACGCAAGAATTTCGCCGACCGCAACGAAGACCGCCTCGGCCCCTGTAACGGGCGCGCAGTATTCCACTGTGACTTTCAGGGACCTGAACCTCGGCTACTATCTCGTTGACACCACCCTCGGCACCCTCTGCTCTCTGGACACCACGGCCCCGAGCGTCGAGATGTTTGAAAAGAACGAACCGCCCCACATTAATAAACAAGTCAAAGAGGATTCCACCGGCAACTGGGGCGATGATAACACCGCCGAGATCGGCGACACCGTCGAGTTCCAGACCACCATCAGCGCCAAGAAGGGTGCGGAAAGCTATGTACTGCACGATGCTATGAGCGCTGGCCTCACCCTTGACCCCGACAGCATCACTGTTGCTAACTTGACCAAGGGCAATGATGCCAATTCCGGCGACTACCACGTTGTCACCACCGGCCTTAACGATGGCTGCACCTTTGAGGTCCACTTCCACCAGTCTTATCTTGATACCATTACGGCAGACACGAGTATCGTTGTGACCTACAAAGCCGTGGTCAATGAGAACGCTGTGGTGCATCCGTCGGGCAACCCCAACGGGACGAAGCTTGAGTACGGCGACGAAAACAACACGAAGGTAACTCCCCCGGACGAGACCAAGACCTACACCTTCAAAGTCGACGTCGTCAAGACCGACGACAAAAACAAAGTCCTGGACGGCGTTCAGTTCAAGCTCTACGACGCCAAGACCGGCGGCAATGAGATCGCGCTCGTCAAGGTATCTAACGGCGTCTACCGTCTGGCCAAGGACGGCGAGAACGGCGTTGAGTACATCACCACCGTGAACGGTCAGCTGGAAATCAAGGGCTTTGACGCCAACACCAACTATTACCTTGAAGAAACCAAGGCCCCGGATGGCTACCACAAGCTGGCGGAGCGCGTTGAGATCGCGGTGAAAGAAGCGAACCTCGAAGCGAGCGTCAGCAACGATACTTGGCAGTCCGGCGGCGTGCATGTTGTCAACACCCCCGGCAAGGAACTGCCCTCCACCGGCGGCATGGGCACCGCGCTGTTCTACATTGGCGGCGGCGTGCTGGTCGTGGGCGCTGCGGCGCTGTTTGTGCTGAAAAAGCGCAAGGACACCGGCAAGTAACCCCCGCGCAGCCAACCGCGTTTGAACCGCCCGCTGCGGCGCGGCGGCAAGGAGCATGCCCCGCATGAAAAACAAAAAAATCTCGACAATTGTTTTGGCGCTGATTTTTGCCGCGGGCCTGGCCTTGCTGCTGTACCCCACCGTCAGCGATGTGTGGAACAAAATGCACCAGTCCCGGGCCATTGTGCAGTACACCCGCCAGGTGGAAACGCTGGACCCGGCGCGCTTTGCGGACCTTTGGGCGCAGGCCGAAGCCTACAACCGCACCCTGCTGGATAACCCCGACCGCTTTCAGGACCCCGAAGCCCAGCTGGCAGCCTGTGAACAGCTGCTGGTTGTGTCGGACACCGATGTGATCGGCACGCTGGAAATACCGGGCATCGGCGTTACGCTGCCGATCTACCACGGCACCAGCGAAGGCGTGCTGCAGGTCGGCGTGGGCAATGTGGAGGGCAGCTCGCTGCCCACCGGCGGCGCGGGCACGCACTGTGTGCTGTCCGGCCACCGCGGCCTGCCCAGCGCCCGCCTGCTGACCGACCTGGATGATCTGATCGTGGGCGATACCTTCACCCTCACGGTGCTGGACCGTACCATGACCTACCAGGTGGACCAGATCCTGACCGTGCTGCCGTATGAGATGGAAGCGCTGGCCATTGACCCGCAGCAGGACTACTGCACGCTTGTCACCTGCACGCCGTATGGCATCAACACGCACCGCCTGTTGGTGCGCGGCCGCCGTGTGGACGGCGCAGCCGCCGCGCAGCCTGCCGGTGACAGCGCACCCGCTGCCGCGGCGCTGACGGCCGACGCCGTGCCCGTGCCCCCCGCCGCCGTGGCGGCGTGGCTGCTGGCGCCGTTTGCCGTTGCGGCGGCGGTGGTCCTGTTTGTAAAACTCCGCAAAAAGAACTAAGGAGGAAATCGGATGAAATTGCTGAAGAGACTGGCGGCCCTGGCCGCAGCCGCCCTGTTTACGGGCGCGGCTGCAACGACCGCTTATGCCCGGGAGGTGCCGGATCTTACGCGCGAAGGTTCGATTTCCGTCACCATGACCTGCGACGGCGCCCGCATCGGCGAAGGCACGCTCAGCCTGTACCGTGTCGGCGATATTATGGAAAACGACAGCGACTACAGCTTTGTCTTTACCGAGGAATTCGCCGCCTGTGGGTTCACTCTGGACGACCTCGAGTCGGACAAACTGGCGCAGGACCTTGTCCGCTACGCCAAAAACCACGGCATTGAGCCGGACACCCGCACCATCCCGCACAGCGGCCAGCTTGTGTATGAAGGGGTGGAGCCCGGCCTGTATCTGGTCGAGCAGAAGGAGGCCAATGTCGAATTTTACCCCATCGACCCGTTCCTCATCAGCGTGCCGATGTACGACGGCGAGGAATACATCTATAACGTAGAGGCTGCGCCCAAGCTGGAAATGCAGTCTGCCCCCAAGGACGACGACCCCCCGCCGGGCAAGCCGCCGTTCCCGGGCCTGCACATCCCGCAGACCGGCGACGCCACGCCGCTGGCGCTGCTGGTCGGGGTGCTGGTTGTTGCCGGGGCCGGGCTGGCGGTGCTGCTGGTCGCGCGCCGCCGCGGCCGCCGCTAACGCCTGCGGCTGCTCCGGCTGTACCCCGCCCTGCCCCGCGCAGGTATAAAACCCGGAAAGGAGGTCCGCCATGACGCCCCCCGAAAACCAGATACGCCCCTTGCCATTTACCAGACGTTCTGCAGAGGAGTTCCTGGCGGCCCGCGGCCGGGAAGGATACAGCCAGAGCAGCCTGCACCGCTACCGCTGCGACCTTTTGCAGCTGGAACGCTACCTGCACGGCGAGCCCATCGGGCCCGACACCCTGCGCACCTGGGAGGCGGACATGCGCGCGCGTTCCTATGCGCCGCGCACCATCGTCTCCCGCCTGACCACGGTCAACGGCTTTTTGGCTTCCGCCGGCCGCCCGGACCTGCGCTATCTGCCGGAAAAAGTGGAACCGGCCCCCCCGCGCTGCCCCACCTGGGAGGAGTATCTCTCCGCTCTGGACGCGGCGCGCCGCCAGGGCCGCCGCATGGCCTGGCTGCTCATGCGCGTCTTTGGCGAAATGCAGCTGCCGCAGCATGCGCTCGGCGAGCTCACGGTTCGCGCCGTGCGCGCGGGCACGCTGCGGGCAACGGTCAACGGCCGCGCGCGTGTGTTCGCCGTGCCCCCGCGCCTGCAGCGGGAACTGCTGGACTACGCAGCGGTCCGCGGCATCAAAAACGGCCCGATCTTCGTCAGCCGCAGCGGCAGCCCCATCGCGCGCAACCGCATTGCGCTGGAGCTGCAGCAGGGCGCAGGCGGGCTGCAGAGCCGGGTGGACATGACCTCCTCCCGCAGCCTCAACCATGTGCGCGCCCTCCCCGGCGCCGCCATCCCCGGCTGGGCCGACGCGTCCTGAAAAAAGCAGGCCCAACCCCAGCCAAGTAAATAAACACGCAAGCCCCGCCGGTCCCGGCGGGGCTTTGTCTGTCTATTGAAAGGAAAAAAGAATGTTGTCCGGCTCAGGCGGTGAAGACGGGGCGGCCTTCTTTATAGGTGGCGAGCACCTGCAGATCGCGCAGGGCGGCGGGCGGGGTGGCGAGGGGGTCGGCGGAAAGCACGGTCAGGTCGGCCAGCTTGCCGGGGGCCAGCGTGCCCTTGCGGTCCTCCTCAAAATACTGGTAGGCGGCGTGGGCGGTCACGGCCTTGAGCGCTTCCAGCGTGGAGATGCGCTCCTCGGGGCCGAGCGGTACGCCCGCCCTGGTCACGCGGTTGACCGCGCACCAGACTGTCTCGAGCATGTCGGGGCGGATGACCGGCGCGTCCTGGTGGAAGGTGAACCGCAGCCCCGCGCGCAGCGCCGACGCCGCGCAGCTGATGGCCGCGGCGCGCGCGGGCCCCATGTTGCGCAGGTGCACGTCGCCCCAGTGGTAGACGTGCGCGACGAAAAAGGACGGGATCATGCCCAGCGCTTTGAGCTGCGGCAGCTGGTCGCGGCCCAAAAACTGCGCGTGGATCATGACCGGGCGCACGCCGGGCGCGCCGGGGCAGGCGGCTTTGGCGCGCGCGAACTGCGCCAGGTACTGCGCCGCGGCGGCGTCGCCGTTGCAGTGGGCCAGCACCTGGCGGCCTTCGCGCAGCGCGCGGACCAGCTGCGCAAACAGGACGTCGTCCGGCAGGGCGGGGTAGCCGCAGTAGCTTTCGTCCTGGCCGTCGGCCGGGACATAGGGCTGCCGCAGCCAGGCCGTGCGCGCCTGCGGCGAACCATCCAGAAACGTCTTGTACCCGCCGATGCGGAACCGGCCGCGGTAACCGTCCCAATGGACGGGCAGGCGGGTGTGCAGGGCTTCACAGCTGCGGAAATCGGCATAGCCGACCGTGTCCAGGAACAGCGTGCCGGCCTGCACAAGGGCTTCATACAGCGGGGCCATCTGGTCCACGATGAGCCCGTCCTGCACGGTGGCGATGCCGAAGGACGCATAGAGCTGCTGGGCGCGGCGGTAGCAGTCCAGCAGCTGCGCGCCGCCCGGCGTGGGGATGCGCTTGATCGTCTCGATAAAGGCGTTCTCCTCGGCGTAGCCGGTCAGCGCGCCGTCCGCCGCGCGGCCAAAGCGGCCGCCGTCGGGGTCGGGCGTGGCGGCGTCCAGCCCCAGCGCCTGCAGCGCCTGCGTGTTGAACACCCCCGTGTGGCCGGAAGCGTGCTGCAGCACCAGCGGGTTTTCCGGCGCGGCTTTGTCCAGCACCTCGCGCGTGGGCGGGCGGTGCTCGGCCAGGGCGTTGTGGTCATAGCCGTGCGCCGTGACCCACTGCCCGGCGGGAACGTTGTTTTCCCGGATATAGCGTTGGATGCGCTCGATGAGGTCCGCATAGTCGCGCGCGCCCTCCACGGCGGCCTGCTGCAGGCCCATCGCCACGCTGGACAGGTGGCTGTGCGGGTCGATGAAGGCGGGCAGCAGCGCCGCGCCGTGCAGGTCGACGATCTCGGGCGCGTGGGCGGCGGCCTCGACGTCGCTGCGCGCGCCGACGGCCGCGATGCGGCCATCCTCCGCCAGCAGCGCCTCGGCGTACAGCCCGCGGGTCTCGTCCATCGTCAGGATGGTACCGTTGACAAACAGCGTCTGGGACATGGGGGACCTCCTTTTTGGTTGGCGTTTAGAGTTTGGAATTTAGAGTTTAGAGTTCAGAGTTTAGAGTTTAGATGTGGAGGATCGCCGCCCTGCGGGCGGCTCAAAAAAGATGTTGCTTATTTTGGCGCGGGTTTTCTATATTATACCATGTAGCGCAGCGGAATGGTATCATTGCGCATCAAGAGGCGGCGGGCGGAACGGGCGCGGGCGCCGGGCAAAACAGAAGGGCCGCCCGCCCTCTGCGGGCAGAGGGCGGGCGGCGGAGAGGGGGAACGTACTTTTTAAAGGGCAAGTTAAAGGGCAAGCCAGAGGGCTGCGGCGGGGCAAGGGCGCGTTATGCCTGCCCCGGCACTTTGGGCAGGCGGGCAAAGCTGGCCTGCAGTTCCTCGTCGCTGGGGATATAGTCGGTCATTTTGCCGTCGTGGAACTTTTCATACGCGACCATATCGAAGTAGCCGGTGCCGGTCAGGCCGAACAGGATGGTCTTTTCCTCGCCGGTCTCCTTGCAGCGCAGCGCTTCGTCGATGGCGACGCGGATGGCGTGGCTGCTTTCCGGCGCGGGCAGGATGCCCTCGATGCGCGCGAACTGCTCGGCGGCCTCAAAGACCCGGGTCTGCTCGACCGAGACGGCCTCCATATACCCATCGTGGTACAGCTGCGAAAGCACCGGGCTCATGCCGTGGTAGCGCAGGCCGCCCGCGTGGTTGGCCGAAGGAATGAAGTTGCTGCCCAGCGTGTACATCTTGGCCAGCGGGCAGACCGCGCCGGTGTCGCAGAAATCATAGGCGAAGCGGCCGCGGGTCAGGCTCGGGCAGGAGGCCGGTTCGACGGCGATGAAGCGGTAGTCCCGCTCGCCGCGCAGCTTTTCGCCCATGAACGGCGAGATCAGCCCGCCCAGGTTGCTGCCGCCGCCCGCGCAGCCGATGATGATGTCCGGTTTGACGCCGTATTTGTCCAGCGCGGTCTTGGCCTCGCAGCCGATGACGCTCTGGTGCAGCAGCACCTGGTTGAGCACGCTGCCCAGCACATAGCGGTAGCCGGGCGTTTTGGTGGCGGCCTCGACCGCCTCGCTGATCGCGCAGCCCAGCGAGCCGGTGGTGCCGGGGTGCTCGGCCAGGATCTTGCGGCCGACCTCGGTCGTTTCGCTGGGCGAAGGCGTGACCGAAGCGCCGTACACGCGCATGACCTCGCGCCGGAAAGGCTTCTGCTCATACGAGACCTTGACCATATACACCTTGCAGTCCAGCCCCAGGTAGGCGCAGGCCATCGAGAGCGCCGTGCCCCACTGGCCCGCGCCGGTCTCGGTCGTCACGCCTTTCAGGCCCTGCTGCTTGGCATAGTACGCCTGCGCGATGGCGCTGTTGAGCTTGTGGCTGCCCGAGGTGTTGTTGCCCTCGAACTTATAGTAGATCTTCGCCGGGGTGCCCAGGCGCTCCTCCAGGCAGTAGGCGCGCACAAGCGGCGCAGGGCGGTACATTTTGTAAAAATCGCGGATCTCGGTCGGAATGAGGATCTCGCGCGTGTCGTTGTCCAGCTCCTGGCGGATCAGCTCGTCGCAGAAAACCGGGCGCAGGTCGTCGTAGCCCATCGGCGCGCCGGTGGCGGGGTTCAAAAGCGGCGCGGGTTTTGTCTTCATGTCCGCGCGCACGTTGTACCAGGTGCGGGGCAGTTCGTCTTCGGACAGGTAAATTTTGTAGGGGATCTTTTCGGCAGCCATGGTGCGCTCCTTTCTCTGCGCCCGGCGGGGCAAAAACAAACAGGCCCCTGTCCCCGGGCATTGGTTTGGAAATACCCTTTGGGACAAAAGCCTGTTGAAAAGCTCCTGCGGTGCCACCCAAATTGACGGGGCGAAAGCCCGCCCGCTCACAGGGGCGCCAACACGCCCCGTTCCCGCTAACGGGGGAAACCCGTCGGGCCATACTCAGGCCTTGCGGCCTTTTCCGCCCGCCCTCGGCAGCCCATTCAGCCGGGAAGCCCCCGCCGCGCTCCCACCGCCCGCGGCTCGCTTTGCGGGGCAGGCCCCTGCCTACTCCTCTGCGTCATCGGTTTGCTTCAGCAATTTAAGCTGCTGAAGTGTTATCAGTTTACAAAACCGCCCGCCGCCTGTCAAGCCCCCGCGCGCAGTTTCGGCCCCTTGCACAAACCGCCGCCCGCCTGTTTGGGCGGGGTGCACAACGCCCGGGTGCGGCAAAACGGGAAAACTGCCCCTTGGCAGATGCGCCAAAAATATGCTATGATAGATGAAAATGATGGTGCAGTCTGCCTGTGCGCCGTCATCTGCCAAACCAAAACCGGCAACGAAAGGAAGGGTCCACCTTGGTCAAAGTCAACCTGAAAGCGATCCCCTATTGTCTTTCCGATGAGGACATCGCCTGGGTCGAAAAAACGATCGCAGGCATGACCGACGAGGAAAAGGTGGGGCAGCTGTTTTTTGAAAACCGCGGCCAGTCCACCGACGAAGCGCTGATCGAGCTCGTGCAGAAATACCACATCGGCGGCTACCGCTACAACGGCATCAAGAAGGAGGTCGTGCAGCACAACATCCGCACGCTGCAGGAAAACTCCAAGATCCCGCTGTTCGTCGCCTGCAACACCGAATCGGGCGGCAACGGCTCCGCCACCGACGGCACATATCTGGCCAACGGCATCAAGATCGGCGCGACCGGCAATGTCGACTATGCCTATGAGATGGGCCGCCTTGGCAACGAGGAAGCCGCCACGATGGGCAACAACATGGCCTTTGCGCCTGTGTGCGACATCCACTATAACTGGGAAAACACCGAGATCGTCACCCGCGCTTTCGGCAATGACCCCGACCGCGTCGCTGCCATGAGCAAAGCCTATATGGACGGCGTGCACGCCGTGCCGGGCTACGCCTCGGTCGCCAAGCACTGGCCGGGCAACGGGCAGGACTTCCGCGACGCGCACATCTCCAACAACATCAACAACTTCACATTTGAAGAATGGATGGCCACCTACGGCAAGGTCTACAAGACGCTGATCGACGGCGGCCTGGACGGCGTCATGGGCGGGCACATCATGATGCCCAAATACATGCGCGAGTTCTACGGCACCAAAGACGAGGACATGATGCCCGCCACCCTGTGCTACGAGCTGATGACCGACCTGCTGCGCAACAAGCTCGGCTTCAACGGCTTCGTCGTTACCGACGCGACCCACATGGTCGGCTTTGAGGACCGCATGACCCGCAAGGAGGCGGTGGCCGCCACCATCAACGCGGGCTGCGACATGTTCCTGTTCTTCAACGACCCGGACGAGGACTTCGGTTTCATGCTGGACGCCTACAAGTCTGGCGCGATCAGCGAGGAGCGCATGACCGACGCGCTGCGCCGCATCCTGGGCCTCAAGGCGAAGATGGGCCTGAACAAGAAGCCGAAGGAAGCGCTGACCCCGCCGCCGGAAGCGATGTCCCTTGTCGGCGACCCGAAGTATACCGAGTTTGCCGCCCAAGTCGCCAAAGACGCGATCACGCTGGTCAAGTACAAGGACGAGGGCGTTCTGCCCATCACGCCCGAAAAGTACAAAAAAGTGATGATCGTCTACGTCAAGGGCGCCGAGACCGGCATGACCCAGCTGATGAAGTTCGCGTTTGGCGCGGGCGCGGCCAAGAACCCGGCCCAGGTGCTGTGCGAGATGCTGAACGCGCGCGGCTTTGAGGCTTTCATCTACGAAAGCCCGATGGACAAGGCCGCCAAACTGATGAAGGAGGGCAAAAAACTCGACTTCATGGACATGTACCGCATGGGCAAGGCCTCGGTCGAAGCCTTCCAGGAGCAGCAGGACCTGGTCATCACGCTGTTCGACGTCTCCAGCGGCCGCCCGGCCTTCGGCATGAGCAAGGGCGGCGGCGAGATCCCCTGGTATGTGCATGACATGCCGACCATCGGCATCAGCGTCAACGCGCCGACCATGCTGGCCGACGTGCCGATGCTGCGCACCTACATCAACGCCTACGACTCCAAACCCTACACGATGGAAGCGCTGGTCGACAAACTGACCACCGGGCCCGAAGCCTTCACCGGTAAGGACCCCATCGACAGCTTCTGCGGGCTGTGGGACGCGAAGATCTGACGCAGAGCAAAGCACCGAAAAACACAAAGCCGCGGGGCCTGCTGTTTGGCAGGCCCCGCGGTTATTTTCGATGCAGGAAAAGGGGCGTCAAATCTTGTCCCGCCCGTAGAGGATGTTGCCGAAGCCGCCGTCGGCGCGCAGGCCGGGGCGGCGTTCGCGCTTGGCAAAGTAGACCGGCACGCCGATCTCGGTGCCGGGCTCGCGGTCGTCCATGCCGGCCAGGATCTGCTCGCACAGGATCACGCAGTTGTTCAGGATGGCCGGGTCCACATAGGGCGAAGGCCCGTGCGAGACCAGCGCCTGGCGGTACAGGTGGGCGTAGGTGTGGCGGAAATGGTCGGCCGAGGCGCGGTAGTCCGCCACCGTCGAGGCCCAGGGCCCGAACAGGTAGACGCGCGTGTTGCACGCGTCGCCGAGCAGCGCGGTCTCCAGCTCGGGCAACAGCACCGCCATCGAGCCCTGCGTGTGCCCGGGGAAGGCCAGCGCCTGCGCGTGCAGGCCGCCCAGGTCCAGCGTGTCGCCGTCGTCCAGCGGGGCAAAGCTGCGCGTTTCGACCGGGCAGAACGCATCGTCGGGCGGCAGCTCGCCGTCCATGGCGGTGCGCACATACTCCCGCCGGTGCGCCAGCGCCATGCCGTCCTGCGCGGCGGCGGTGTCCGCCGCGTTGAGGTGCACGGTGTCAAACCAGCCCGCGCCGCCCACATGGTCGACATGGCCGTGCGTGACCCACACGGTCAGCGGCTTATCGGTCAGGGTGGCCACATATTCGGCCAGGTTCCCCACGCCGGAGCAGGTGTCGATCAGCAGCGCGCGCTCGCTGCCTTCGACCAGAAAGCAGCGCACGCCGGAAGGGTCGGCAATGGCGGTCAGGTGCGGGTCCAGCTTTTCTTTTTCAAAATACGGCGACATGAGGGTCCCTCCTTGCAAGAATGATCTTATCTATAAGTATACCGCCCCGGCGGCAGATGTCAAAGGGTTTGCGGCAAAACAAAACCGGCGCCCGCACGGAGAGACACGGGCGCCGGCTTTGTGAATCCGGAATGCCTTTGCAGGCGGGCCGCAAATGGCTGTGACGGCCCGCCCAGGCAGAGGAAATGCGAGGAGATGAAAAAGAAGAGAGCGAGGTTAGTTAAAACTAACCTATGGCTATAGCATATCACCCGCGCCCGTTTTTGTCAAGGGGAATTTGAAAAAAGGGAAGGGGCGGGGCGGAGGCAGGGTGGGGCAGGGGGGGGAGGGGGGCGGTTGGCTGCGGGTTTTGCCGCCGCCGCGTTTTCCCGGTTAGCCGAAACATCCGCCGCATTTTGTAGGGGCGGATTCCATATCCGCCCTCGAACGTTTGCGCCGCCGCGGGCCCCGGCGGGGTGAGGGCACCCCGCCCTACGAACGCCCGGGTGGCCGCAGGCCCCCGGTTCGCGCCGCGCCTAAACCGCGCACCGAACAGGCCCCCTTGTCAAAGGGGGCGAGAGCGGAGATCGGGGGATTGCCTCCCGGCAAACTGCCGCCCCCGGGGGCCCCGCCAAAACGCGCGCCCCTTCCGTCAAGGACATTTCAAGGCGAAACAATCCCTCCGTCCTCGCTTCGCTCGGCCACCTCCCTTTGACAAGGGAGGCTAAAACCGCCCTCACTGCCGCAAACCGGGCCGATATGGAATCGGCCCCTACAGGCGTTTGCATCACCAAAAGGCCCCCGGGACGATGCAAGCATCGTCCCCTACAGAGGTTTGTTCTAACGCATGGCCGCGGCCATCCCGGTCGGCCGCAACACCGCCGGGGTTGTGCCGCCCCGCCCGCCTTTTGCCGTATCATTCTACCATTCCGCCGCGCGGCGTGCTATAATAGAAAAAAACCACCCACAAAACACATCAGGGAGGACGACGATGGAACTGAAACCGAAAAGCGCGCCGCAGCGGTTGCTGTGGGCGCAGTTTGACGCTTTGCAGATGGGCTCCGGCTGGGACGAAAGCGACGTGACCAAGCCGCAGATCCTGCTGGAGGACGTGTTTGGCGACAGCCACCCCGGCAGCACCCACCTGGCCGGGCTGATGGAACAGGCCAAATACGGCGTGTTCGAGCGCGGCGGCTACCCCGCGCAGTACCACACCACCGACATCTGCGACGGCTGCGCGCAGGGGCACGACGGCATGAACTACATCCTCGCCTCGCGCGAGGCCATTGCGGACATGATCGAGGTGCACGGCTCGGTCTACCCGTGGGACGGCATGCTGCTGTCCGCCTCGTGCGACAAATCCATCCCCGCGCAGCTCAAGGCGGCCGCGCGGCTGGACCTGCCCACCATCTTCATCCCGGGCGGCAGCATGCGCCCGGGCCCCAACATGACGACCTCGCTCGTCGCCGGGGACATCTCGCTGCGCCAGAAGCGCAAAAACGCCGTCACCGCGCAGGAGATCCGGGACTATAAGCTGACCGGCTGCCCTTCGTGCGGGGCGTGCACCTTCCTGGGCACGGCCAGCACGATGCAGTGCATGGCCGAAGCCCTGGGCCTGACGCTGCCCGGCGCGGCGCTGATGCCCGCCACCATGCGCGATATCTTTGCCGGGGCGCGGCAGGCCGGGCGGCAGATTTTGGAGCTCATCAAAAGAGACATCCGCGTCAGCGACATCCTCACGCGCGAGGCGTTCGAGAACGCCATCGTCGTGCACAGCGCCATCGGCGGGTCCACCAACGCGACCATCCACCTGCCGTCCATTGCGCGCGAGCTGGGGCTGGACCTCGAACCCGAGCTGTTCGACGAGATCAACCACAAGGTCCCCCACCTGGGCAACATCAACCCCAGCGGCCAGCACCTGACCGAATCGTTCTGGTTTGCGGGCGGCGTGCCGATGGTGGAGCTTTACCTCAAGGATATGCTGCACCTGGACGTTATGACCGTGACCGGCAAGACGCTGGGTGAAAACCTCGAAGACCTGGAGCGGGACAACTTCTTTGCGCGCAACCTCGGCTACCTGCACAACTACGGCCTGGAGCGCGACGACGTCATCTTCCCTGTCGCCAAAGCGACCGAGAAGGGCTCGGTCGCGATCCTGCGCGGCAACCTCGCGCCGGATGGGGCGGTCATCAAGTATTCGGCCTGCAGCCAGGAAATGCGCGAGCGCAAAGGCCCCGCGCGCGTGTTCGACCGCGAGGAGGACGCCTACCAGGCCGTTGTGGACGGCCGGGTGGAACCCGGGGACATCCTTGTGATCCGCTACGAAGGCCCGCGCGGCTCCGGCATGCCCGAAATGCTCATGACGACCGAGGCCATCGTCTGCGACGAAAAGCTCAACGGCACCGTCTCGCTCGTCACCGACGGGCGGTTCTCGGGCGCAACGCGCGGCGCGGCCATCGGCCATGTCTCGCCGGAAGCCGCCAGCGGCGGCCCGCTGGCTTTCATCGAGACCGGCGACATCATCGCCTACAGCGTCAAAAACCGCACGCTGGACGTTGTCGGCATCGCCGGGGAGGAATGCCCGCCCGAAGAGGTCGCCCGCGTGCTGGCCGAACGCGCCCAAAAGGGCGTTGTGCCGCGCCCGCCGCGCAAGGGCTTGTACAAGCGCTACACCAGCCACGCCCTGTCCGCCATGCAGGGCGCGGGGTATGAAGACTAAAACCAGGAGGAAACCCATGAAAGCAAAATGGATCACCCCCGCCGTGACGGCGATGGACGAAAACGGCCGCGTGGACATTGAGGCCAACAAAAAAATCTACGACTTTCTGATTGAAAAAGGCATGGACGGCATCTTGCTGCTGGGCAGCATCGGCGAGTTTTTCGCCATCCCCACGGCAGAGAAAAAGGCGCTGATCCGCGCGGCGCTCGCCCACATCGACCGCCGTGTCCCCGTCTATGTCGGCACCAACGAGATGAACCTGGAAGCCTGCGTCGAGCTGTCCAACTTTGCGCTGGACGCGGGCGCGGACGGCGCAATGGTCATTTCGCCCTATTATTTCAACCTGCCGGACAGCGCCATCCTCAACTTTTACGATACGCTGGCCGACCGCGTGCATGGCCCGGTGCTGCTGTACAACTTCCCCGACCGCACCGGCTACGACCTGCGCCCCGACCTTGTGCACACGCTGGTCAGCCGCCACAAAAACATTGTCGGCATCAAGGACACCGTGCCCACGATGGGCCACACCCGCGCGCTGATCCAGAAGGTGAAGAAGGAATACCCGGACTTCCTCGTGTTCTCCGGCTTTGACGAATTCTTCGGCCACAATGTGCTCAGCGGCGGCGACGGGTGCATCGCCGGGCTGTCCAACTTTGCGCCGGAGGTCGCCGCCGGGTATGCGGCGGCCGCCCGCGCCGATGACCTGGCCGCCATGCGCGCGGCGCAGCAGCGCATCGACGCCCTGATGGCCATTTACGACGTTGCCCCGCAGTTTGTGCCGACCATCAAGCAGGCGATGGCCGAGCGCGGCGTGCCGATGCAGCCGTTCTGCGCCCCGCCGATGCTGCCCGCCACCGCCGCCGAGCGCGAAACCATCCGCGCCATCCTGCAGGGGGAAGGGCTGCTGTAACGCCGCGCCGGAAGAGATTGTAACGGGCAGGGAACCTTACGGCGGCGGGTTTGGCCTCCCTTGTCAAAGGGGGGCGGCCGAGCGAAGCGAGGACGGAGGGATTGTTTCGCCTTAAAATGCCGTTGACGGAAGGGAGCGCGCGTTTTGGTGGGGCCCCCGGGGGCGGCATTTTTCCGGGGGCAATCCCCCGATCTCCGCTCTCGCCCCCCATTGACAAGGGGCCTATTCGGTGCGCGTTTTAGGCCCGGCGCGAACCGGGGGGCGTGCGGCGGCGCAAACGTTCGCGGGCGGGATGAATCCCGCCCCTACAAACTTTCCGAAACGACCCGACAAACCGGACGGTTGCAACCACCCGGGCGTTCGTAGGGCGGGGTGCCCTCACCCCGCCGGGGCCTGCGGCGGCGCAAACGTTCGCGGGCGGGATGAATCCCGCCCCTACAAACTTTCCGAAACGACCCGACAAACCGGACGGTTGCAACCACCCGGGCGTTCGTAGGGCGGGGTGCCCTCACCCCGCCGGGGCCTGCGGCGGCGCAAACGTTCGCGGGCGGGATGAATCCCGCCCCTACGAATAAATTTTATGTTTTGGGCCGACCGGGATGGCCGCGGCCATGCGTTAGAACAAACCTCTGTAGGGGACGATGCTTGCATCGTCCCGGGGGCCCTGTGGTACCGGAAGGGCCCCGGGAGGGCCATGGCCCTCCCCTACAAATCCTTTTTTATGCCCGGAGCGAATCCGGGGGCGTGCCGGTTGCGGTGGGGGCGGGCGGGATGAATCCCGCCCCTACGAATAAATTTTGTGTTTTGGGCCGACCGGGATGGCCGCGGCCATGCGTTATAACAAACCTCTGTAGGGGACGATGCTTGCATCGTCCCGCAAACCTTGCGGCGGTGGGGACGTCCGCGGGCGGATATGGAATCCGCCCCTACAAAATGGGGCGTTTCCGCGGGCGGCATTTGGGGGCGGGGCAATCCCTCCGGCCGCGCCGGGGGCGCGGCCACCTCCCTTTGACAAGGGAGGCAAATTGCGGCCGGGGATAAAATTTTGTGCGGCATCTTTCCTTACTACGCGGAATATGGTATACTGGACAGGTTCGTACAAAAACCTTATCTGACGGAAAGGAAAGCGCTTGCATGAAAAGCAATAACCCCGGCGTTCTGCGCCTGGTCCTGCGCGTTTTGCAGGGCGTTTTGATCGGCGTCGGCGCGGTGCTGCCCGGCATTTCGGGCGGCGTGCTCTGCGTCGTGTTCGGCATCTACAAACCCGTTATGGAACTGCTCAGCGACCCGTTCCACAAATTCAAGACCCATGTGCCCAAACTGCTGCCGGTCATCATCGGCGGCGGCATCGGCTTTCTGGGCGTCGCCAAGATCCTTGCCTTCTTCCTCGAGACCTACCCCGACCCTTCGGTCTGCCTGTTTATCGGGCTGATCACCGGCATGCTGCCCTCGCTGTTCCGCGAAGCGGGCGAGCAGGGCCGCCCGGCGGGCAGCTGGGTTAGCCTGGGCGCTGCGTTTGCGGTGATTTTGGCGCTGCTTATCTCGCTCGGCCTGTTCTCGGTCACGATCGCGCCCAGCTTTGGCTGGTACCTGTTCTGCGGGTTCTGCCTGGCGCTGTCGGTCATTGCCCCGGGCATGAGCTTCTCCACGCTGCTCATGCCGCTGGGCCTGTACACGCCGTTTGTGGACGGCCTGGGCAGCCTTGACTTCAGCGTGCTGATCCCGGCGGGCATCGGCGCGGTGGTCACGGTCATCCTGCTGGCCAAGGCGGTCGACGCGCTGTTTGACCGCTTCTACCCGTATGCGTTCCACGCCATCATCGGTATTGTCATTGCGGCCACCATCATGATCGTGCCGGTGGGCACCTTCTTTGCCACCCCGGCGGCGGGCGTGGTCAACATCGTCTGCATCGTGGTGGGCATCGCCGCCGCGCTGGCGCTCGACCGCTTCAACCAGAGCATCCCCGTGCAGGACGACTGAGGCGCCCCTTTAAAAATCTGCAACCTGAAAAAGCTCTCCCCCGGCCGGGGGAGAGCTTTTTGCTTTTTGGTTATTCGCTTTTGGGGGTCTGGCTGTCCGGCGCGAGCTTGTTGAAGGCGATGAGCAGCTGGGCAAAGCCGAAGCCCATCGACACCATCGCGGCCACCGTCATGACAAAATCAAGGGCGGGGAAGGCGTCGGCAACCAGGTAGGCCAGCGCGTACACACAGGCGCAGTACTCAAACCAGACGGCGGCCTGCGGCGGGCGGAAGAGCTCTTCTTCGTCCGTGCCGCCGGCCAGCGCCTTGACATAGCCGCCCAGCGCGAACATCACGCACAGGTACAGCGAAAGCACGCTGCCCAGCGTTAAGAACAGCTTGAAGCCGTAAGGTTCCAGCACCGGCATGAGCACATAGACCACGGCGCAGACCAGCGCGGTTTTCCAGGCTTTGCCAAGGTGGCGGTGGTATTTGCGGATCAGAAAGCTGGAAGCGCCCAGCACCAGCGCCGTGAGCGCGAACAGCAGGCAGCTGGGCAGGTACCACGGCTGCAGGATGCTGGCCGCCATGCCCAGCACGCAGGCCGCCAGATACAGCTTGTGCGACCGGTCGCGCGCGGCCGGGTCCAGGCGAAGTGGGATCGACATCGGGAAAATACCCTCCTTTTATCTGCCGTAGGCAGTGGAAAAACTACCTTTCTACTATAGCACAAACCGGCGCGCACGTCAAAAGATGTGCGGTTTACTTTTCCTTTACAGAACTTACAAAAACTTTACCGAAAAACCGGCGGTTTGACCAAAGCTTTACCGCGATTGTACCGCAGTATGGTCGATACCAGGGGCGCAGCTGCGCTACAATACACTTGCGCCCGGCGGAAGACCGGGCCCCGCGCGGCGGAAGAGTTTGGTCAAGGAACCGCCGCGGGCATAACCTGTACAAATGAATCGTAAGGGAGAAGACGAAACATGAAACGCAAGATCGCTCTGGTTTGCGCCGCCGCCATGGCCCTGAGCCTGGCCGCCTGCGGCAACACCGCTACTTCTGAATCCACCGCCGCCTCCGAGAGCACCGCTGCTTCCAGCAGCGAGGCCGCCCCCGCCGAGAGCAGCGAAGCCGCCGAGGAAGAAGCCCCCGCCGAGGAGGCCGCTGCCGGTGACTTTGACGCCACCCAGGCCATTACCGTGGTTTCCCGCGAGGACGGCTCCGGCACCCGCGGCGCGTTCATCGAGCTGACCGGCGTCGAGGATGACAACGGCGACAACACCACCCAGGCCGCCGCCATCCAGAACTCCACCAACGGCGTTATGACCACCGTGGCCAACGACGCCACCGCCATCGGCTACATCAGCCTGGGCAGCCTGGACGAGAAGGAAGTCAAGGCCGTCACCGTGGCCGGCGTTGCGCCTTCCGCCGAGACCGTCACCGACGGCACCTACACCCTGGCCCGCCCGTTCAACATTGTGACCAACGGCGAGCCGACCGACGCGCTGGCCGTTGACTTCATCAACTACTGCATGAGCGCCGAGGGCCAGGCCATCGCCACCGAGGAAGGCTATGTCGGTTCCGCCGATGCCGCCGCCTTTGAGGGCACCCTGCCGGAAGGCAGCATCGTCGTGGGCGGCTCCACCTCTGTCAGCCCGCTGATGGAGAAGCTGATCGAAGGCTACCAGGCGCTGAACGCCAACGCCACCATCGAACTGCAGACCACCGACTCCACCACCGGCGTGACCGGCGTCATGGATGGATCCTACACCATCGGCATGGCCAGCCGTGAGCTGAAGGAAGAAGAGACCGCCCAGGGTGCTGTCGGCACCGTTCTGGCCATGGACGGCATCGCGGTCATCGTCAACCCCGCCAACACCGCTGTCGAGGACCTGAGCATCGACCAGATCCGCAGCATCTACGTCGGCGAGACCACCACCTGGGACGCGCTGTAAGCCGCAGCTGAAAACCTGTAGCCAAGTATAAAGTGAGGGAGTGGGGATGAAACCAGAGCGAGCGTTCCGCGCCGCGGGTTTCGTCCCCGCTCTTTGTGTGAGATTGTGTGAGATTGTGTGAAATCAAGGCCGCCCATCGTTCCTTTTGCATTGGGCAAGCAAAGCGAGGTATAGGAGTATGAAAACGAGATCCGTCAGTACCAAAGAGACGGTCATGCAGTGGGTGTTTACCGTCTGCGCCTGCGTGTCGATTTTGGCCGTTGCGCTGATCTGCCTGTTCCTGTTTGCGAACGGCGTCCCCACCATTGCCGAGATCGGCCCGCTCCAGTTCCTGCTGGGCACAAACTGGAAGCCCGGCAACGACCTGTACGGCATTTTGCCCATGATTCTGGGCAGCATCTATGTCACGGCCGGGGCCATCGTCGTCGGCGTGCCCGTCGGCCTGCTGACCGCCGTCTACATGAGCCGGTTTGCTTCGAACAAGGTCAACAAGGTCCTGCTGCCCGCCGTGCAGCTGCTGGCCGGTATCCCTTCGGTCGTGTACGGCTTCTTCGGCATGGTCGTGCTGGTGCCCGCCATCCAGGCGGTGCTCAAGACCGACTTTGTGCGCAAGGTCATCGGCATCAACAACGGCAAGGGCATGAGCCTGTTCACGGCCAGTTTGCTGCTGGGCATCATGATTTTGCCCACCATCATCACGGTCAGCAAGACCAGCCTGGACGCTGTGCCGGAAAGCTACTATGAAGGCAGCCTGGCGCTGGGCGCCACGCATGAGCGCAGCGTGTTCTTCACGGTGCTGCCGGCCGCCAAGTCCGGCGTTATGTCCGCCGTGATCCTGGGCATCGGGCGCGCCATCGGCGAGACGATGGCCGTCGTCATGGTCGCGGGCAACCAGACCTGGATGCCGCAGGGCCTGTTCCAGGGCCTGCGCACCATGACGAGCAACATCGTCATCGAGATGGGCTATGCCGCGGGCCTGCACCGCGAAGCGCTGATCGCTACCGGCGTGGTGCTGTTCGTTTTCATCCTCATCATCAACCTTTGTTTCAGCCTGGTGAAAGGAGCCGAGAAGAATGCCTGATGGAATCACCGCCAATGCGGGCGGCCGCGAATACGCAAGCTCCGGCGCGCGCATGATCCCGCCGATCCCCGCCCAGAACCGCACCGGCGCGCGTGCGTTCGCGCTCGTCATGCGCTGGCTTGTGCGCATCGCCGCCCTGCTCACCGCCGCCGTGCTGATCTTTTTGATCGGGTACATCCTGGTCATGGGCATCCCCAACTTGAAACCCAGCCTGTTTGAATGGACCTATAACTCCGAGAACGTCTCGCTGGTGCCTTCGCTGATCAACACCGTGCTGATGACCGCCTTCTCCCTGGTCATCGCCACGCCGCTGGGCATCTTCGCCGCCGTCTGGCTGGTCGAATACGCCAAGCGCGGCAACAAGCTGGTCAAGGTGGTGCGCGTCACCACCGAAACGCTGCAGGGCATCCCGTCCATCGTGTTCGGCCTGTTCGGCATGCTGTTCTTTGTCTCCCAGCTGCACTGGGGCTACAGCCTGATCGCGGGCGCGTTCACGCTGGCCATCATGGTGCTGCCCGTCATCATGCGCACCACCGAGGAAGCCCTGCTCGCCGTGCCGGATTCCTACCGCGAAGGCTCGTTCGGCCTGGGCGCGGGCAAGCTGCGCACCGTGTTCACCATTGTGCTGCCCTCCGCCATGCCGGGCATTTTGTCCGGCGTTATCCTGGCCGTGGGCCGCATTGTGGGCGAGACCGCCGCGCTGATCTACACCGCCAGCACGGTGGCCGCCATCCCGGAAAATGTGTTCAGCTCCACCCGTACCCTGGCCGTGCACATGTACCTGCTGTCCAGCGAGGGCCTGCACGTCGACGCCACCTACGGCACCGCCGTGGTGCTGCTGGTGCTGGTGCTGCTCATCAACTGCCTGTCCAGCTTTATCGCGGGCAAACTTGCGAAAGGAAAGTAAGTAGAGATGAATAAATTTGAAGTGTCCAACATGGACCTGTACTACGGCAACTTCCATGCGCTGAAAAATGTCAACATCTCCATCCCGGAAAAAGAGATCACCGCCTTCATCGGCCCTTCCGGCTGCGGCAAATCCACTTTCCTCAAGAGCCTCAACCGCATGAACGATCTGGTCGAAGGCTGCCGCATCTCGGGCGATATCAAGCTGGACGGCGTCGATATCTACAAGGACAAGATGGACGTCAACGTGCTGCGCAAGCGCGTGGGCATGGTGTTCCAGAAACCCAACCCGTTCCCCATGTCCATCTATGACAACATCGCCTACGGCCCGCGCACCCACGGCATCCACAACAAGGCCAAGCTGGACGAGATTGTTGAAAAATCCCTGCGCGGCGCGGCCATCTGGGACGAAGTCAAGGACCGCCTGAACAAAAGCGCGCTGGGCATGTCCGGCGGGCAGCAGCAGCGCCTGTGCATTGCGCGCGCGCTGGCGGTCGAGCCCGAAGTGCTGCTGATGGACGAACCGACCTCCGCCCTCGACCCGATCTCGACCTCCAAGGTCGAGGAGCTGGCGATGGAGCTGAAGAAGGACTACACCATCGTCATCGTCACCCACAACATGCAGCAGGCCGCGCGTATCTCGGACAAGACCGCCTTCTTCCTGCTGGGCGAACTGGTCGAAATGGGCCCGACCGAGCAGGTCTTCTCGACCCCGGTCGACAAGCGCACCGAAGATTACATCTCCGGCCGTTTCGGTTGATGCAAAAAAATGCTGTATTGCCGCATTATTTTGAAAAGGAGAATTCCACATGCCTACCAGCAACCGCAAGGTATATGATGAGGAACTGCTGCAGCTTGACTCCATGCTGGCCCGTATGGGCCACGCGGCGGGCGGGGCGATCTCCAGCGCCATGCAGGCGCTGCGGGAGGGCGACCTCGAACGGGCGCGCAGCGTTGTGGCGCGCGACAGCGAGATCAACTCGGTCGAACATGACATTGAGCACCGCTGCCTGACGCTGATTTTGCGCCAGCAGCCGGTCGCCACCGACCTGCGCAAGGTCACGACCGCGATGAAGATGGTCACGGACATCGAGCGCATTGCCGACCAGGCTTCCGACATTGCCGAGATCGTGCTGCACCTTGACTACGGCGTCGTCCAGACGTTTGACTTCATGGACGACATCTACCGCATGGGCGAGCTTGCGCTCGGCATGGTCAAGCAGGCCATCGCGGCCTATGTGCAGGTGGACCTGGCCAGCGCGGCCGAGGTCATCGCCCGCGACGACCAGGCCGACAAGGCGTTCAGCCGCATCAGCGGCGAGATCGCGCAGTACATCGCCGCCCACCCGGCGCAGGCCGAGACCGCGCTCGACCTGTTCATGGTCACAAAATACCTCGAGCGCCTGGGCGACCACGCCGTCAACGTGGCCGAATGGGTCGAATTCCTCAAGACCGGCGTGCACAAGTCCTGCAAGATTGTCTGAGCGCGCCGCCAAAAAAGCCATTCTCTTATTTTTCCTATACCAACCGGAACGGGGCCCCGCGCCATGCGGGACCCCGTTCTGGTTTTTACCTTGCCTGGGAGAGAAGGCGGTTTGGTAAACAGTTGCGCTATCGATTGCTTTTTACAAAACCATCACCAGTGTTCCAATTCCAATTAAGACGCAGCCGATGAAAGATTTGGTTGTAAATTGCTCATGGAGGAAAACAAAAGCCAGAATGAGTGTGATAACGACACTCAATTTATCAACGGGAACGACCTTGGAAGCGTCTCCGATTTGTAAAGCCTTATAGTAGCACAGCCAGGAAGCTCCCGTTGCCAGGCCGGATAAAATAAGAAACAACCAGCTTTTTTGACTGATTTGTGATAATCCGCTTTGAACGTTTGTTAAAAATACCATTCCCCAGGCCATCATCACAACGACAACGGTTCTTATGGCTGTCGCAAGGTTTGAATTGACGCCGTCTATGCCGATCTTTGCCAATATCGAAGTCAGGGCTGCGAACACAGCCGACAACAGTGCATATATAAACCACATGCGCAATCACCTTTGATCTTTCGTTCGACTGAAATAATTATGGCGTCTGCCACGCGGAGCGGGCGGCGGGGGAGGGGGCAAAGGTGGTCAGCGCGTCAGCGGGGCGGTCTTTTGGGCCAGCCAGGCTTTCTCGTCTTCGGTCAGGCGGGGGGCCAGCGTTTCGTAGACGCGCCGGTGGTAGGCGTTGAGCCAGGCCAGCTGCGGGCCGCTGAGCTCGTCGACGAGCACCGGTTCAGTGTCGATGGGAACAAGGGTCAGCGGCTCGAACCGGAGCCAGCGGCCGTACTGGTTCTCGCCCGCGTCCACACATTCGAGCTCGTTCTCAATGCGGATGCCGACAAGGTCGGTCTCGTACACGCCGGGCTCGTCGGTGATGGTCATGCCGGGCTTGAAGACGACGGCGTTGTTCGGCCGCAGGCTCTGCGGGCCTTCGTGCACGCTGGAGATGAAGCCGACGCCGTGGCCGGTGCCGCAGCGGTAGTTGATCTTGTGCGCCCACAGCGGCCCGCGCGCAAAGGTGTCCAGCGCAAAGCCGGTGCAATAGTCAAGGAACACCGCGCGCGCCATGTCGATGTGGCTCTGCAGCACCCAGGTGTAATAGCGGCGCTCGTCGCCGGTCAGCGGGCCGACCGGGTAGGTGCGGGTGATGTCGGTGGTGCCGCAGTCATACTGGCCGCCGTTGTCGACCAGCAGAAAGCCGTGCGGCTCGATGGCGGCGTCCGCGCCGGGCTCGGCGTGGTAGTGCATCATGGCGGCGTTGGGGCCCCAGGCGGCAATGGCCGCGAAGCTGTCGTCAAAATAGCCGGGCTGTTCGCGGCGGCGGGCCTGCAGCATGCCCTCGATGTCGCTTTCGCGCAGCGGGCGGCCTTCGGCCAGCGCTTTTTCCAGGTCCATCTCAAAGCGGACCATCGCCACGCCGTCGCGGATGTGGCACTCGCGGATGTTGGCGAGCTCGGTCTCGTTCTTGACGCCCTTGAGCGCTGTGATCGGGTCGCTGCCCAGGCGCACGGTGAAGGCCGGGTTCTCCTCAACCGCCGTGTACAGCGCATAGTTGGCGGTGCTCTTTTCCAGCAGCACGGTCTCGGGCTTATCGTAGCCGCGCAGGAAGGGCAGGAACTCGTCGTAGCCGCGCAGCGCCACGCCGCTTTCGGCCAGCGCGGCCGCGTCGGCTTCGCGCAGGCGGCCGGGCGCGATGAACAGCGTGCAGGTATCCAGCGTGAGGAACGCGAACGCCACGGCCAGCGGCGTGCAGGGCAGGTCCCGCGCGCGCAGGTCCAGCAGCCAGGCCAGGCAGTCCAGCTGCGGCACAGCCAGCGCCGTTGCGCCCGCTTTGCGCAGCTCTGCGCGCACGGCGGCGAGCTTTTCGGCCACCGTCGCGCCGGTCTGCGCGGGCGTGAGCAGCTCGCACGGGGTGTTGGGCAAAGCGGGGCGCACATCGGCCCACAGCGGGCTGACGATGTCGCGGTCGGCCAGCGCCGCGCCGGACTTTTCCAGCGCCGCGCGGTACTTTTCCACCGTGGCGGCGGGCGCGCAGCTGCCGTCCAGCAGCAGCGTCTGCCCGGCGGTAAACTGCGCGGTCAGGTATTCTTCCACGGTGGGCACCCCGGCGGCCCCGGCGTGCATGCACTCGATCTCGGTGCCGGCCATCTGCTTGTCGCCCTGGACATAAAAACGGCCGTCCACCCACAGCGCGCTGCCCGCCGGCGTCACCACCAGCGTGGCGTTTTCGCCCGTAAAGCCGGAAAACCAGGTCAGGGCGTTGTAGTGGTCGGGCAGGTATTCGCTGGAATGGGGGTCGCTGGTCATGAGCAGCACGCCGTGGCCGCCCGCCGCGCGCGCCGCCTGCCGCAAAGCGGCGATCTTTTCGTTTGTGGTCATTGCGGAAGACTCCTTTTATATTGAGAATGAAACGTGTGGAGTAAAAAACAGGAAGCGGGCCCCGCGCAAAACCGGCGGACCCGCTTTCTATTCTAGCATGTTTTGCAAAAAGGTCAAATGCGGGCGGCGGAAATGTACTTGACAGGTTTGCTATAATATAAGGTAGCAGCCGGGCCGGGAAACGGCCCCGAAAACGGCCGCCGCAGCAACAGACACACAGCGATTGATACAGATACAGGGGTGCACATCATGGCAGAAAAAGCAACAAAGATCGACATTTTTTCGGGTTTCCTCGGCGCGGGCAAGACCACGCTGATCAAAAAGCTCATTCATGAGGCGTTCGGCGGCGAAAAGCTCGTGCTGATCGAGAACGAATTCGGCGAGATCGGCATCGACGGCGGCTTCATGCGCGAAGCCGGCATCCAGGTCAACGAGCTCAACTCCGGCTGCATCTGCTGCAGCCTGGTGGGCGACTTCCGCGAAGCGCTCAAGCAGGTTGTTGAGACCTACCACCCCGACCGCATCCTCATCGAGCCGTCCGGCGTCGGCAAGCTGTCCGACGTGACCCGCGCCGTCGAGGGCGTGGCCGCGTCGCTGCCGGTCGAGCTCAACAGCTTTGTCACGGTGGCCGACGTCAACAAGGTCAAGCTGTATATGAAGAACTTCGGCGAATTTTACGACGACCAGGTCAGCCATGCTTCCTGCCTGATTTTGAGCCGCACCGGCAACGCGCCGGAGGCCAAGGTCGCCGCCGCGGTTAAGCTGCTGCAGGAGAAAAACCCCACCGCCACCATCGTCACAACCGACTGGACCAGCCTGACCGGCAAGCAGATCGTCGCGGTTATGGACGGCAAGCGCGACCTGGTCGCCGAGCTGATCAGCGAGGCCGGGGCCGCCAACGCCGCCCACGCCGGGGAGGACGAGCACGAACACCACCATCACCACCACGACGGCCGCTGCTGCCACCACGACCACGACGGCGAGCACGACCACGAGCACTGCCACCATGACCATGACCCCGAGCATGAGCACTGCCATCATGACCACGAGGAACACGAGGGCCATGTGCACCACTACGACGAGCACGGCGTGTGCAGCTGCGGCCACCATCACCACGACCACGACGCCGACGAGGTGTTCACGAGCTGGGGGCGCGAGACCGCGCACAAGTACAGCCGCGAAGCGCTGGAGCAGGCGCTGGCCGCGCTGGACAGCGGCAAATACGGCGCCATCCTGCGCGCCAAGGGCATCGTGGACGGCGGCGACGGCTGGTTCGAGTTCGACATGGTCCCCGGCGAGCACGAGGTCCGCGCCTGCGGCCCCGACGTCACCGGCAAGCTGTGCGTGATCGGCTCCGGCCTGGACGAAGCGGCGCTGGGCGAGCTGTTTGGCGCATAAACGCGCAAATAAATTAAGAATCAGGAATGAGAAATCAGGCGTTGGGGCGGCGGGCCGCCGTAAATTCGCGCGGCGCGCGCCACAGGCTCCGCATGCCTGATTTTAGCCCGGATTTTGGCAAACTACGGAGGTGCGCTATGGCATCCAAACAGATCCCCGTCTACCTTTTTGTCGGCATGCTGGAGAGCGGCAAGACCAAATTCATCCAGGAGACGATGGAGGACCCCCAGTTCGACTCCGGCGACAAAACGCTGCTGCTTGTGTGCGAGGAGGGCGAGGAGGAATACGACCCCGACCGCTTCGGCTTCGGCGGCGTCACGGTCGAGGTGCTTGCGGACAAGAGCGAGCTCAACGCCCAAAACCTGGAGCGCCTGGCCAAAAAGAGCGGCTGCGGCCGGGTTGTGATCGAATACAACGGCATGTGGCTTTTGCAGGACCTGGCCGACGCGCTGCCGCAGAACTGGGTCATCTACCAGTGCCTGGCCACGGCCGACGGCACGACGGTCAAAACCTATGCGGGCGACAACGCCATGCGCGCGCTGCTGCTGGACAAGCTGCGCGCCAGCGAGCTGCTGGTTGTCAACCGCGCGGAAAAGGTCGACGACGACGAAAGCCGCCAGCTCATCCACAAGCTGGTGCGCCAGGCCAGCCGCCGCTGCGACATCGCCTATGAATTCGGCGACGGTTCGGTCGCTTACGACGACATCCCCGACCCGCTGCCGTTCGACGTCGAGGCCCCGGTCATTGAGATCCCGGCGGAGTTTTTCGGCGTTTTCTATATGGACTGCATGGACGATATGCAGAAATACGACGGCAAGACCGTGCGCTTCCTTGCGCAGGTGTGCCAGACCCCGCGCGCGGGCAAGGACAGCTTTGTGCCCGGCCGCTTCGCCATGACCTGCTGCGTGCAGGACATCCAGTTTGTCGGCTTCCCCTGCCGGTACGACGCGTACAAGACGCTCAAGCAGCGCGACTGGATCACGCTGACGGCCAAGGTCAACCTGAAATACCACCCCATCTACAAGGGCCAGACCCCCGACAGCACCGGCCCCGTGCTGACCGCCGTAAAGGTCGAGCCCGCCGAAAAACCGCTGGACGATGTGGTGATGTTCTCGTGATGAAAGGGGCGGGCTTTATGCGCCCCGCCAAAACGTAACAGATATTTTACAGTTTCCCGTCTTGCATTTTGGCCGTTGTGCTGTATAATAGGTACGGCAGGCGGGCAGAAGGCCCGCGCCTGCCGCCCGCTTGTTGGCTTGTTGTGACGCACCTGGGACCCCAAGGAGGTACGCCGATGCAGGTTTTGGAGCTGGAGATGCTGGTAGAACGCGCGGCCGCGGAGCTGGAAAGCGAAGGCCGCTTTGCTATGACCCGCCGCTTTGTGCAGCATGGCGGTGTGACCGTGTACGAGCACTGTGTGCGCGTGGCGGTGCTGAGCTGCCGCCTGGCCGCGGCGCTTGGCTGGGAGGTCGACCTGGGCGCGCTGGTGCGCGGCGCGCTGCTGCACGACTACTTTTTGTACGACTGGCACGAGAAGGACGACAGCCACCGGCTGCACGGTTTCACCCACCCGCGCGCGGCGCTGAACAACGCCTGCGCCGACTGGGAACTTTCGCCCCGCGAGCGCAACATCATCCTGCGGCACATGTTCCCGCTCACGCCGGTGCCGCCCGCCTGCCGCGAAGGCTGGCTTGTGTGCATGGCGGACAAGATCTGCGCCGTGCACGAGATGATCTACACCCGCACCCGCCGCCTGCGCCCCGCGCTGGCCCGGCGGTAAAACAGCCTGAAAACGAAACAGAAAACCGCCCCGTTGTGCTTTTTCGGCACGCGGGGCGGTTTTTGTGTGGTATAAAAGGGTGGGGCAAACGTTGCGGCGCAGCGGGGAGGTGCGCGCCCCGCCGCACCACAAACCCCTGTAGGGGCCGATTCCATATCGGCCCGGGTTGCGGCGGCGCAGGGGTCTGCGGGCGGATATGGAATCCGCCCCTACGGCGGCTCCTGTGCGGCGGGCGGTTTTCCCGTTTGGCCGGGCGCGGCTGGAGGGCGTGCAGGGGCGGGGTAAACGTTGCGGGGGTCAATCTTCTTCGGACAGGGCGCCGCGGTAGAGGATCTGGGTGCAGATGTAGGCGACTTCGTTGAAAGCGTCCGGGTGGGCGAGGCGGAACAGGATGCGCGCGGCCAGGCGGGCGCCGATGGTGGAGGTCTGCACCTCCACCGTGGTGATGCGGTGCGCGACGTTCGCGTATTCGGGGTTGTTGTCAAAGCCGGTCAGCAGCGGGCGGGCGGCGTGGGGCAGGCCGCGGTCGTCGTAATACTGCTGGATATAGTGCGCGATGTAGTCGCTCGCGCACACAAAGGCGTCCGGCAGGCGGTCCAGCGCATCCAGAAAGCCGCTGATCTGCTCATAGTGGGTGTACAGCCCGAACGGCCCGGTCAGGCACAGTGCGGGGTCCGGCTGCAGGCCGCGCGCGGCGTGCGCATCCAGGAACCCCTGCCAGCGGTCGGCGTTGGTCTGGGCGTAGTCCACCGCGCCGACAAAGCTCAGCCGCCGCCGGCCGGTGTCCAGCACGCGGCCGGTGATACGCCGCAGCGCGTCGCGCCCTTCCAGCAGAACAAGGTCGCCGCCCAACCCGGCCTGCGGCAGGCCGGGCACCGTGTCCAGGAAAATTTTGGGCAGCGGCAGCGCGGCCAGCAGGCGCAGCAGCGGTTCGGTATAAATGTTAAGCACAATGATACCCGCCACCGAGCCGTCTGTCAGCGCAGCGGGCAGGGTGTAGCCCTCCTCGTCATAGGCGGGCAGATAGGTATACATCAGGTTATAGTCCGCGGCGGTCAGCTCCCGCGCCAGCTGGTGCACGATCTGCATCCAGAACAGCGAACTTTCCGGGCGGGAGACCACCACCGCCACCGTGCGGGCGGCGGCGGGCGGCGTTTCGGCGCGGCCCGCGGGGGCGGCGGCCTTGCCGTAGCCCAGCTCCTGCGCTTTTTGCAGGATCTGGCGGCGCAGCGCTTCGGACACGCCGGGGCGGTTGTTCAGCGCCTTCCACACGGTAATGCGGGAGGTGGACAGCGCGTCGGCAATGTCCTGCATGGTGGGCTTGGGCATGCGGGGTCCCTTCTTTCGGCGTTCCGCGCCGGGCGCGGAACTTTGTTTAACGTTGTACCCATTATACAGGAAGAACGGGGAAAATGCAAGAAAAAGTTAACTAATGTTAATGAAAGGGCGCGAAACAGGCAGTTCACAAGCCTTTCACAGCTTATGGCGTTTCGCACAAAAGTTTTTCTCACAAGGGTTACAAAGTTATTACACACAATAATTCGGCGCGCTTTTTGTACAGGTTGACGATTGACAGGTCCATCCCGAAAAGTTAATATTATATTAACATAAGTTAGCATGCGGCGGCTTGTTCGGTTAATATGTTAACCAGAGGGTTAACAAAACCGCCGCAACGGCCGGAATGAAAGAAAGGAGCCGCTCATGAGTAAACAAAAAGAGGCAGTGACCGAGCTGGAAAAGCGGAAGAAGGGCAAGTTCCGCTGGACCCGCGACGATACCGAGCTGACCCTGCTCGGCCTGCCCGCCACCATCTGGTTCGCGGTGTTCGCGTACCTGCCGATGTTCGGTCTGATCATCGCGTTCAAGGACTTCAAGCTGCAAACGGGCAAGGGCTTTCTGGCAAGTCTGTTTGCCAGCGATTGGGCCGGGTTCAAGAACTTCACCTTCTTCTTGAGCAACAATACGTTCGGTGTTTTGCTGCGCAACACGCTGTTGTACAACCTTGTGTTCATTGTTCTGAACCTGGTGATCCCGGTCACGCTGGCCATCGTCATCAACCAGCTGTTCAGCAAGCTCGCGTCGAAGTGCTACCAGACGCTGATGTTCTTCCCCTACTTCATGTCCTGGGTCGTCGTCAGCTACTTTGTCTACGCCTTCCTCAGCCCGGACGGCGGCCTTGCCAACCTCATTATTGAGGCGTTCGGCGGCGAAGCGGTCATGTGGTATTCGGCGCCGAAGTTCTGGCCGTTCATTCTGGTGCTGATGTCCACCTGGAAGGGCATGGGCTACAACATGGTCGTCTATCTGGCGTCCATCACCGGCATTGATACCAGCCTGTATGAAGCCGCCATCCTGGACGGCGCCACCAAGTGGCAGCAGGCCAGGTACATCACCATCCCGACCATCCGCCCGATGATCATTATGATGTTCATTTTGAACATCGGCCACATCTTCTACTCTGACTTCGGTCTGTTCTATCAGGTCACGCAGCATCTGCCCCAGCCGCTGAACGATGTGGCAAGCACCTTCGATACCTACATCTTCCTGGCGCTACAGACAGGTAACTCCAAGATCGGTCAGACGGCTGCCGCCGGTCTGTTCCAGTCGGTTTGCTGCTGCATCACGGTCTTGATCACGAACTTTATCGTCTCCAAGATCGACCCCGACAGCGCCATCATCTAAAGGAAAGGAGGAACTGCACATTATGGCCACTATGTCTGAAAAGCGCGCTGCCAAGCGCGAAGAAAAACGCATCGAACGCGAAGAAGCCGAGGCCGGGTTCCGCCTGAACCAAATCAAACCGGCGACCAACGCGATCTTCAACGTGATGTTCGCCATCCTCTCGTTTATCTGCGTTTTCCCCTTCTTCTTCGTTTTGATGATCTCCATCTCGTCGGAACAGTCGCTGCGCACCAACGGCTATGCGCTGATCCCGTCCGAGTTCTCGCTGTCCGCGTATGAATTCCTGTGGAACGAGCGCGGCATGATCCTTCAGTCCCTGCTGGTGTCGGTGGGCGTCACGGTGCTGGGCACCATCATCGGCGTTGTGCTGACCACCACCATGGGCTATGTGCTTTCCCGCCCGCAGTTCAAGCTCCGCGGCTTTTTGCAGTGGGTCGTGTTCATCCCGATGATCTTCACCGGCGGCATGGTGGCGAACTACGTTGTTATTGCCAACCTGCTGCATATGGACGACACCATCTGGTGCCTGGTGCTGCCGCTGGCGGTCTCGAGCTGGAACGTTACGATCAGCAAGACCTTCTTCCGACAAACCATTCCCGATTCCATCATTGAATCGGCCAAGATCGACGGCGCTACTCAGCTGACCATTTTCGCCCGCATCGTGGTGCCCATCTCCAAGCCGGTGTTTGCGACCGTGGCCCTGTTCCTGACCTTCGGTTACTGGAACGACTGGCTCCAGGCTGCGCTGTACATCAACAAGGATTCTCTGATCGGCCTGCAGCCGCTGCTGAACCGCATGATGGGCCAGCTGGATTACCTGGCCAACAACCCCACCGCGGGCTTGAGCCTGCAGCAGTACCGCGCCCAGATGCCTTCTGAATCGGTCCGTATGGCGATCGCCACCGTTATCGTTATCCCCATCGCCTGCGCGTATCCGTTCTTCCAGAAGTACTTTATCTCCGGCCTGACCGTCGGTGCGGTCAAGGGCTGATTGCGCAACCTCTTGGCCTTCCTTGTCAAAGGGAGGTGGCACGGCCGCAACCTCTTAGCCTCCCTTGTTAAAGGGAGGTGGCACGGCCGCAGGCCGTGACGGAGGGATTGTCTCGCCCGCAAATGCCGCTTTTGGGAGCGGCAGGTGGTTTTTAGGCAATCCCCCAGTCTGCGGCTTGCGCCGCAGCCAGCCCCCTTTGACAAGGGGGCCTATGCAGGGGCGCAACCTCTCGCCCCCTTTAACAAGGGGGCCTATGCGGAGGCGCAAAATGTTGGCCGCCGCGTTTCCCTTGGTTCGTAGGGGAGGGATTCATCCCTCCCGCGAACCTCCCGGCTGCGGCAAACGTCCCCGGGAGGGCCATGGCCCTCCCCTACACATGGTTTTTGTGCCCGGCGGCCCGTCCGCAGAGCTTTTGCCTTGGTATGTAGGGCGGGCGATTTCGCCCGCCGCACCTTGGCAAATTTCCCAAAAACGGGCCGCGATGACTTTTTGAAATGGTCATCGGTTCGGCGGGCGTGAACGCCCGCCCTACAAACGGCCCATACGTCCCCGGCACAAAAAATTTGGCCGCCCTCATCCTCTAGGTTCCTCAACGGGTGTCCGTCCCGTTTGGTTCATTTGTACACACAAAGGAGAAACTGTAATGAAAAAGTTCAAGAAAGCATTGGCGCTCGGCATGGCCGGCGCGATGGCTCTGAGCCTGGCCGCCTGCGGCAGCACCGGCACCTCCGGCGCTTCCGGCAGCGCTGCCACCGGCGACGCCGCCGCGGCTACCGATGAAGTCGTCAACCTCAAGTGGGTCATGGTCGGTAACGGCCAGCCCTCGAACTATGACGCCTGGCTCGCCCAGATCAACCCCTATCTGGAAGAAAAGATCGGCGTCAACATTGACGTGCAGGTCGTGGCCTGGGATGCCTGGGACCAGCGCCGCAGTGTTATCGTGAACACCGCCGGTGAGTACGACATCCTGTTCACCAATACCAACACCTACACCAACGACGTGGGCGTCGGCGCGTTCTATGACATCACCGACCTGCTGCCCGAAGTCGCTCCCGAACTGTGGGATTCCATCCCCGCCGATTACTGGGATGCCTGCCGCGTGAACGGCCAGATCTACGCCGTGCCCGCCATGAAGGACTCCTCCATCTCCCAGTATGTGGTCTGGGACAAGGGCGCTATGGACGCCGCCGGGTATGACGGCAGCACCATGAAGGACCTGACCGACCCCGAACTGACCGAAGCGCTGAGCAGCCAGGGCCTGAAGGACTACCTGCTCGCGAACAACTATGACGACACCGCCTGGCCGCTGTCCAGCTCTGCCGCCACCTACCTGACCTTCCAGTATGATACCATGGGCGCCGGCCTGATCGCCATGGGCGTCAAGTACAACGATACCGAGGGCAAGGTCGTCTCCATCTACGAGCAGCCCGATGTCATGGAATATCTGGACCTGCTGCGCGAGTGGTACAACATGGGCATCATCAACGCCGACGCCAACGTCAAGGGCGAAGATAACGCCTACAAGCCCGCCGCTGTTGCGCAGGGCTGGCCCAGCGCCGCCATCACCACCTGGGGCCCGAACATGGGCGTCGAGGAGTGCGTCGCTTACAAGTGGGGCCCGACCATCGTCTCTAACGACTCCGTCCGCGGCTCTCTGGCCTGCATCAGCGCGAACTGCCAGTACCCCGAAAAGGCTCTGGAATTCCTGCAGCTGGTCAACACCGATTCCTACGTCCGCGACCTGCTGTACTACGGCGTGGAGGGCGAAAACTGGCACTACACCGACGACACCAAGGAATGGGTCCACAAGGACAACGCTGACTGGACCATGGCCGGTTACACCCAGGGCAGCTTCTTCGCCGTCACCCCGACCGACGACTTCGACTTCAACCAGTATGACGAAGTGGAAGAGCTGAACGCCAACGCCGAGCCTTCCGTCCTGCTGGGCTTCAGCATGGACACCACCCCCGTCTCTGACCAGCTGGCACAGTGCATCGCGATTGCCGAGAGCTACAAGAGCGAGCTGCTGACCGGCGCCTGCGGCGAGTTTGACACGCCGGAGGAAATGGTCGCGGAGCTTGTCAGCGAAATGAACGCGGTTGGCTTCCAGGATATCATTGCCGAAGCGCAGGCCCAGGTTGACGCCTTCCTGGCCGAGAACCCGCCCGAAGCCGCCAGCGCCGAGACCGCCGCTGAGTAAGTTTGCGATCCCCTTACATGTAAAGACCGGCAGGCTACGGACACCTGCGCGGCCTTGCGCGACCTGACCCGCGCGCCGCCCTGTTCGGGGCGGCGCCGGGCGCCGGGCGCGCCCACCCCAGAATGAAACAGGCCGTCGCTTTGTGCGGGCAGGAGAAAACAGCCGGGGCGGCGCAGCAGCCGCACCCTTTTATCCGCTTTCTTCCTGCCGGGCACAGGGCGGCGGCCTGCTTTTTTGGCCCTTTTGTCCGCGGCGCGCCGCCATGTGCGCGCCCCGCTGCGCCGCCATGCGGCGCGACCCACAAAAACAACCGTGCAGCGGCAAAAACGCAGGGCGGAAAATTCGCGAAAATTTTTTGCGAAAACCCCTTTACGCGCGCTGTGCAACGCGGTATACTGTTGGGGCCAAACACCCCGGCGCCGCGCTGCGCGCCGCCGTTGCGCAAACATACAGGAGGCAGACCTTTATGGCAAAGATCATTGGCAAACCCCTGCCCAACATCCCCTGGCAGGACCCGCCCGAAACGCTGCGCACCCCGCTGTGGCGCTATGACGGCAACCCCATCATTGGCCGCGACGGCAACAAGCGCTCCAACAGCGTGTTCAACTCGGCCGTTGTGCCCTATAAGGACGGTTTCGCGGGCGTGTTCCGCTGCGACAGCCTTTCCATCAGCATGGATATCTTCGCCGGGTTCAGCAAAGACGGCATCCACTGGCAGATCGACGACGAACCCATCCATCTGGTGGGCGAAGACCCCGAAGTGACCAACCGCGAGTACCGCTATGACCCGCGCGTGTGCGAGATGGACGGCAAATACTATGTTTCCTGGTGCAACGGCTACCACGGCCCCACCATCGGCCTGGCCTGGACCGAGGATTTCAAGACCTTCCACCAGCTGGAAAACGCGTTTTTGCCCTACAACCGCAACGGCGTTCTGTTCCCGCGCAAGATCCAGGGCCGCTACATGATGATGAGCCGCCCCTCCGACACCGGGCACACCCCGTTCGGCGATATCTTTGTCTCCCAGAGCGAGGACCTCATCTACTGGGGCCGCCACCGCTACATGATGGGCGCGGTCAAGGGCGACGAAAGCGCCTGGCAGAGCCTGAAGATCGGCCCCGGGCCCATCCCCATCGAAACCGACGAAGGCTGGCTGCTGATCTACCACGGCGTTATCATGACCTGCAACGGCTATGTGTACCGCATGGGCGCGGCGCTTTTGGACATTGACGAACCGTGGAAGGTCAAGGCCCGCGGCAAGGACTATATCCTCGCCCCGCAGACGCCGTATGAGTGCATGGGCGACGTGCCGAACGTCACCTTCCCCTGCGCGGCGCTGGCCGACGCCGCCACCGGGCGCATCGCCGTGTACTACGGCTGCGCCGACACCGTCACCGGCCTGGCGTTCACCACCGTGGATAAGGTGCTCGATTATATCAAGGCGAATTCGTTCTGAGCGCTGCGCACGCCTCCCTTTGCGCATGCCTCCCTTGTTAAAGGGAGGTGGCCGAGTCGTTAGGCGAGGCCGGAGGGATTGCTTTGCCCTTAAATGCTGCTTTTGGAAGCGGCAGGCTGCCACTATGCAATCCCCCAGTCTGCGGCTTGCGCCGCAGCCAGCCCCCTTTAACAAGGGGGCCTATGGGAGGCGCAACCTCTCGCCCCCTTTGACAAGGGGGCCTATGGGGTGCGCAGCCTCCCTTTGACAAGGGAGGCTGCGAGGTGAATTTACTGCCCGCCGCCTTCCGGCGGCTCGCGATACACAGCAAACAACATAGGGGAAAGCCCGCGGCGCGGCCGCGGCAGAAAGGGAAACACTATGGAATTCTTGGACAAGCGCATCCAGGTCATCTGCGATGAGCTGCAGCGCCTGAGCGTGCGCCAGAGCGCGCCGATCACGGCCTGGCAGATCAAGCCCGGCAACTATCTGACGCCGGCCGAGGCCGACGCGGCCGAAGCGCCGTATGCCCTGTTTGACCATCAAAAGACCTATGACCTGAAAAAATTCCTCACCGGCGGCTACAACGGCCAGCCGTATGAGGCGGTCAACGCCAAGATCGCCCACTGGTACGGCCCGGACCAGCACTATTGGTTCCGCACCGAAGTCACTGTGCCCGAAAGCTATGCCGGGCGCAGCCTCTACCTGCACCTGCAGACCCAGATCGAGGAATGGGACGACGCCAAGAACCCGCAGTTCCTTGTCTTTGTGGACGGCCAGGTGACGCAGGGCGCGGACATGAACCACCGCGACATCCTGCTGGCCGAACACGCCGAGGCGGGCCGCACCTACCGCATCGACCTGCAGGCCTACACCGGCATCCTGCACGCCGAGCTCAGCCTGCTGGCCGACATCCGCGAGATCGATCCCGAGATCGAAGGGCTGTTCTACGACCTGGTCGTGCCGCTGCGCGCGTTCGGGCGGCTGGACCCGGACGGCCAGCCCCGCCACAAGCTGGAGCATGTGCTCAACGAGGCGGTCAACCTGCTGGACCTGCGCACGCCCTATGACGAAAACTTTGACCGCACCGTGCGCGAAGCCCGCGCCTACCTGGCCAAAGCGCTGTACACCGATCTGGCCGGGCACGACGAGGTCATCGCCAGCTGCATCGGCCACACCCACATCGACGTGGCCTGGTGGTGGACCGTGGCCCAGACCGAGGAAAAGACCTGCCGCAGCTTTGCCACCGTGCTGCACCTGATGGACCAGTACCCGAACTACCGCTTCATGTCCAGCCAGCCGCAGCTGTACGCCTTTTTGAAAGCGCGCTACCCCGAGCTGTTCGAGCAGATCAAGGCCCGCGTGGCCGAAGGCCGCTGGGAGCCCGAAGGCGGCATGTGGGTCGAGGCGGACTGCAACCTGACCTCCGGCGAAAGCCTGGTGCGCCAGTTCATCTACGGCAAGCGCTTCTTTAAAAATGAGTTCGGCAAGGACAACCGCGTGCTGTGGCTGCCGGACGTCTTCGGCTATTCCGGCGCGCTGCCCCAGATCATGAAACAGTGCGGCATCGACTATTTCATGACCACCAAGCTCGCCTGGAACCAGGTCAACAAGATCCCCTATGACACCTTTATGTGGCGCGGCATCGACGGCACCGAGGTGCTGACCCACCTGGTCACGACCGTCGACCTCGGCCAGGACCCCACCAAGAATTTCTTCACCACCTACAACGGCCAGCTCCACCCGGATTCCATCATGGGCGGCTGGCAGCGCTACCAGCAGAAGGACATCAACAACGATATCCTGATCTCTTACGGCTACGGCGACGGCGGCGGAGGCCCCACCCGCGATATGCTCGAAACCTCCAAGCGCATGGAGAAGGGCATCCTCGGCATCCCCAAGGTGCGCCAGGTCTTTGCCCGCCAGTTCTTTGAGGAGCTGGACCAGCGCGTGTCCCACAACCGCCGCCTGCCCACCTGGGAGGGCGAGCTCTACTTTGAGTACCACCGCGGCACGCTGACCAGCATGGGCCGCAACAAGCGCGCGAACCGCAAGTGCGAACTGGGCATGATGGACCTGGAGCTGCTCAGCGTGCTGGCCGCGCCGCAGCTCGACTACCCGCAGGAGGAGATGGACGCCTTGTGGCGCGTCATCCTCATCAACCAGTTCCATGATATCCTGCCCGGTTCGTCCATCCATGAGGTGTACGAAGTCACCAAGAAAGAGTACGCCGAAGCCGCCGAAAAGATCGCCGCCCTGACCGCCGAGCGCCTGGCCGCGCTGACGCCGGAGGGCGAAGGCGTGACCGTGTTCAACACCACCGGCTTTGAGCGGGACGACATTGTGGAGCTGGGCGAAAACGCGCCCGCCGCCCTGCAGGACGAGACCGGCCGCGTCTACCCCGTGCAGCGCACCGAAAACGGCGCGGTGGTCTACCTGACCGGCCTGCCCGCCAAGGGCCTGCGCAGCTACAGCGCCGCCCCGGCGGCCGCGGCGCAGACGCCGTTCACCCTCTCGGCCGACGGCCATGTGCTGGAAACGCCGTTCTACACCGTCCGCTTTGACGAATACGGCCAGATGGCTTCGCTGTTCGACAAGGAGAACCGCCGCGAGGCGTTCAAGCCCGGCCAGCCCGGCAACGCGCTGCGCGCGTTCGAGGACAAGCCGATGTACTACGACAACTGGGACGTCGATGTGTTCTACACCGAAAAATCCTGGGATGTCACCGGCCTGACCGCCTTCACCTGGACCGAGAACGGCCCGGTGCGCGCGACGCTGCACATCGAGCGCCCCTACAGCCATTCCGTGATCAAGCAGGACATCCATTTCTATGCGGACAGCCGCCGCATCGACTTTGACAACACCGTGGACTGGAACGAGCACCAGACGCTGCTCAAGGCGTTCTTCCCGGCCAATGTCCACACCGACTACGCCACCTTCGACGTGCAGTTCGGCAACCTGACCCGCAAGACCTTCCAGAACACCAGCTGGGACCGCGCCCGCTTCGAGAGCTGCGGCCAGAAATGGTGCGATGTGTCCGAGGGCCACTACGGCGTCAGCGTGCTCAACGACTGCAAGTACGGTCATTCGGTCAAGGAGGGCTGCATCGGCCTGACGCTGATCAAGTCCGGCGTGGAGCCCAACCCCGTCACCGACCAGGAGACCCACTGGTTCACCTATGCGCTCTACCCGCACGCCGAAGGCTGGCAGCAGGCCGGCACCGTGCGCCAGGCGTACTTTGTCAACCAGAAGGCGCTGGCCGCCCGCGGCGGCGCGGCCGCCCCGGCCCAGGGCCTGGCCAGCGTCGACGCGCCCAACGTCGTGCTGGAGACGGTCAAACAGGCTGAGGACGGCGACGGCGTGATCCTGCGCCTGTACGAGTGCGACAACGCGCTGACCCCGGTCACGCTGACCTGGAACCGCCCGTTCCATGCGGCGCATGCCTGCAACTGCCTGGAGGAACCGGCCGGCGAGGTCGAGACCGCAGGCCGCGCGATCCGCTTCACGATGAACCCCTACGAGATCAAGACCATCCGCATCCAGTGGTAACGCCCCGCGGGGCAGAAGGGACCTTCCAACAGCCGAACAGCCTGGGGGAAGGCCCCTTTTTTGTGAATGTTCCGCAGCCAAAACTTTTCAAACAATCCCCACCATGGAGGTAAATATCATGGACCTTCTGCCCAAACCGAAACAGCGCGCCCGGCAGGACGGCGCGTTCATCCCCGCGATCCACTGCCAGATCGTGCTTTCGCCCAACACCGCGCCCGGCGCGCGGCTGTACGGCGCCATGCTGCAACAGGCGCTGGCGGAGTATGCCGGGCTGCAGCTCGACCTCAACCGCGGCGCGGCGCGCGCGGGGGATATCTCCCTGGCGCTGGACCCGGCGCTGCCCGCCGGGCGCTACCGCCTGACGCTGGCCGAGGACGGCGCGGCGCTGGCCGCCGGGGACGACGAAGCCCTGTGCAACGGCGTGCAGACCTTCTGCCAGCTTGTGCAGAACCACGGCCCCGTGCTGCCCGCCCAGACCATCGAGGACTGGCCCGACCTGGCCCACCGCGGCTATTATTTTGACTGCTCGCGCGGGCGCGTGCCCAAGCTCGCTTACCTCAAGCGGGTGGCCGACCGCCTGTGCCGCTACAAGATCAACCAGTGGCAGCTCTACATCGAGCACACCTATCTGTTCCGCGACCTTTCGGAAGCCTGGCGCGACGATACCCCGCTGACCGCGCAGGAGATCCTGGAACTGGACGAATACTGCGCCGCGCGCCACATCGAGCTGGTGCCCTCGCTGTCCAGCTTCGGGCATATGTACAAGATCCTGTCCACCAAAACCCACTGCGGCCTGTGCGAGCTGGAGGATTCCGAGAAGATCCCCTTCTCCTACACCTACGCCGGGGCGCACCACACCCTCAACGTCTCCGACCCGGAAAAGGCGCAGGCGCTGGTCATCGGCCTGATCGACGAATACCGCACGCTGTTCCGCACAAACAAGTTCAACATCTGCGACGACGAGACCTTCGACCTCGGCAAAGGCCGCAGCAAGGCCCAGGCGGAAGAGCTGGGCGAGCGCTCGCTGTATGTGCGCCACGTCAAGGCGCTGTGCGAGCACATCGTCGCGGCGGGCGGCGTGCCGATGTTCTGGGGCGATATCATGTACCGCTTCCCCGAAAGCTGCAAGGAGCTGCCGCCCGAGACCATCTGCCTGAACTGGGGCTACCTGCCCGACCAGCGCGAGGATGAGATCCGCGCCATTGCGCACAGCGGCATCACCCAATACGCCTGCCCGGGCTGCTGCACCTGGAACCGCTGGATGCCGCTGCTCGACTATTCCTACCGCAACAACCGCACCATGTGCCACCATGCGCACAAATACGGCGCGGCCGGGCTGCTCAACACCGACTGGGGCGACTATGCCCATGTCAACGACCCGCGCCTGAGCGTGCCGGGCGTTTTGTACGGCGCGGCCTTTGCCTGGAACGCCGAACCCATCCCGTTTGAGGAGATCAACGAGGCCATCGCCCACCTGGAATGGAACGACGCTTCCGGCACGCTGGTCAACGCCATGGCCGCCCTGGCCGACCAGCATGAGATCTTTGACTGGCCGCACGCCGTCAACTGGATCGAGAGCACCGACGCCCGGCGGGCGGAGATCCTCGCCGATGTCGACCTTTCCCGCATCCCGGCCGCCAACGCCGCCGTGGCCGCGGCCCGCGCGCGCATCCTGGCCGCCGCGCCGCACCTGCCCGCCGGCCGGCGGGACATCGTGCAGCTGCTGTGCGTCGTGGCCGAAGGCATCCAGCTGTGGAACGACATCGGGACCTATCTGGGCACGCACCCGGCCCCCGGCGCGGGCGAAGGCCCGGCGCTGGCCGTGCGGCTCGAACACTGGTTCTACCGCTACCGCCAGGAATGGGACAAGACCAGCCGCGTGTCCGGCACGCCCAACCTGATCCGCCTGATCTGCGCCTGGGCCGACGCGCTGCGCGGCCGTGCCTACGGCACGGTGCAGGCCGAGGGCCTGCGGTAAAAAACAAGAGAGGCTGATACCATGTATCCATACCAAGACCCCGCGCTGCCCGTGGAGCAGCGGGTGGAGGACCTGCTTTCGCGCATGACGCTGCCGGAAAAGGTCGCCCAGACCGACCAGTATTTCTCCGGCGATTTCACCACCCAGGACGAAAACGGCCGCGTCACGGCGCTCGACCTGGACCGGCTGGACCGGGACCTGCAGGGCTGCAGCGTGGGCAGCGTGCAGCTGCGCGGCATGAGCGCCGCGCAGGCCAACGCCGTGCAGCGCTATGCCGTGGAAAAAACGCGGCTGGGCATCCCGTTTTTATTCAGCGAGGAAGCGCTGCACGGCCTGTACACCGGCACGGCGACCAGCTTCCCGCAGCAGATCGGCCTGGCCGCCAGCTTTGACCCGGCGCTGGGTCGGGCCATGGGCCATGCCGTGGCGGCGGAAGCCCGCGCCGTCGGCGTACACGAGACCTACAGCCCGGTCATGGACCTGATCCGCGACCCGCGCTACGGCCGCGGCGAGGAAAGCTACGGCGAGGACACCTGCCTGTGCGCCGCGTTTGCCCGGGAAACGGTGCGCGGCCTGCAGGGGGACGACCTCACCGCGCCGGACGCCGTCGCCGCCGAACCCAAGCACTATGTCGGCTACGGCATGCCGGTGGGCGGGCTGAACTGCGCGCCCACCGCCATGGGCCGCCACGAGGTGTTCAGCGACTGCCTGCCCGTGTTCGAGGCCGCGTTCAAGGACGCCGGGGCCTGCAACGCCATGTGCAGCTACAACGCCATCGACGGCGTGCCGGTCTCGATGGACCGCGAGCTGCTGACCGACGTGCTGCGCGGGCAGTTCGGCATGCCGGGCTATGTCCGCGCCGATATGACCGCCGTCTCCCGCCTGTACGACTGGCACTTCATTGCCGAAACGCCGGAGGAGGCCATCCGGCTGGGCGTTTCGGCCGGTGTCGATATGGAGCTGTACGACTTCCCGCATGATGTCTGGCGCGGCGGGCTGGAGCGCCTGGTGCGCTCCGGCAAGCTGGACGAAAGCGTTGTGGACGAAGCCTGCCGCCGCGTGCTGCGCATGAAGTTCCGCCTGGGCCTGTTTGAGAACCCCTACACCGACGAACACCGCGCCGACGCCGTGCTGCGCTGCCCCGAGCACCTCGCGCTGGCCCGGCAGATCGCGCGGGAGTCCATCGTGCTGCTCAAAAACGAGGGCGGCCTGCTGCCGCTGCGCAAAGACCTGGCCCGCATTGCGGTCATCGGCCCCGGCGCGGCGCAGGCCATGCTCGGCGACTATGCCGAAGGCCGCGGCCGCACCGACGCAGTCAGCATCCTGGACGGCATCCGCGCGCTGGCCGGGCCCGGCACGCGCGTGGAGTACGCGCGCGGGTGCAACTTTTTGCGGCAGGCGCTCACGCCGTTCCCGCCCGCCATGCTGCGGGACGAGGACGGCCGCCCCGGCCTGACCGGCCGCTACTATAACGGCACGACGCCGCAGGGCGAGCCGGTGCAGACGCGCAACGACCGCAACATCAACTTCAACTGGATCTTTGCGCTGCCGCACCCGGAGCTGGACGCCAACGGCTTCAGCGCCGCCTGGACCGGCTGGGTCTGCCCGGACAAGGACTTTGACGGCTGCATCGGCCTGTCCACGCAGGACTCGATGCGCCTGTACATTGACGGCGAGCTGCTCATCGACGGCTGGGGGGTGGACAAAAACGCCGACCAGGCGCTTGATTTCCACTTTGAGGCGGGCCGCCGCTACGCCGTGCGCATCGAGTTTGTCAACGACGGCCGCGGCGCGCGCGTGATCTTCGGCTACAGCGAAACGCGCGAGGACATCGACGCCGCGGCGGCGCTGGCCGCCGGGGCCGACGTGGCCGTGCTCTGCCTGGGCGACAACGAGGAGACCAGCGGCGAAAACTTCGACCGCACTTCGCTCGACCTGCCCGGCCGCCAGCTGGCGCTGGCCAAGGCCGTGTGGGCCACCGGCACGCCGGTCGTTCTGGTGCTGCAGAGCGGGCGGCCGGTCTCCGCCACCTGGGAAAACGAGCACCTGCCCGCCATTCTGGAAGCCTGGTTCCCGGGCGAGCAGGGCGGGCTGGCCGTGGCCGAAACGCTGTTCGGCCACAACGCGCCGTCCGGGCGGCTGCCCATCACCTTCCCGCGCAGCGTCGGCCAGGTGCCCTGCCACTATACGCGGCGGCCCGGCGGCGGCAAAAAGTATGTTGAGATGAACTGGGACCCGCTGTGGCCGTTCGGCTACGGGCTGGCGTACACGACCTTCCGCTACGGCGCTGTGCGCCTGAGCGCGGCGGACATCGCCCCCGGCGACAGCGTGACCGTGACGGCCGCTGTCACCAACACCGGCAAAACGGCCGGCGTGGCGGTGCCGCAGGTCTATGTGCGGGACGAATTTTCCTCCACGCTCAAGCCGCGCCGCCAGCTGGCGGCCTTCACCCGCGTGGAGCTGGCCCCGGGCGAGACAAAGGAGTTCACGCTCACGGTCGGGCCGCGGGCGCTGCGCACGCTGGGCGCGGACTATGTCTGGCGCGTGGAGCCGGGCGCGTTCACGGTCGAGCTGGGTGAAGACGCCGCGCACATCCTTTCCACCGCGCCGCTGACCGTGCGCGAAGCGTAAAAAATTAAGGTAATACCGCACAGAAAAGTAGGCGCGATACTGCCAGAAATGATATAATA
>ERZ1643251.610-NODE-610-length-49056-cov-28.534316_pt1 | contig 49056 bp, 43 predicted proteins | sample MGYA00579261_ERZ1643251 | MGnify/ENA primary metagenome ERZ1643251 (study PRJEB29033, sample SAMEA4952267) | chicken gut metagenome | biome: Broiler Chicken; feature: Gastrointestinal Tract; material: Caecum | place: Ireland | collected 2018 | study: Broiler... | reverse complement strand
ATACTCTGCCTGGTACCGCTTGGCCTGCTGGTGCAGGCGTTCCCATTCATTCATCGTCTACATCTCCATTCTGAAATCTGATTTCCCTTCTGCCCGGTAGGAGGGCATAAAAAAAGCGACCACTTTCATGGTCGTTCCTACCTTACTCTATACACACTTTTTTCTTTCTGCTGTGTTTTCTGTACCTATTCGCCCTCCTTCCTCTACGCAATACACCGCTATACACAGATATAACCCTGCTCCATTTTAGGTCATCCAAAAAGATTGGATATGGCGAGACTTCTTCTTCACGGAACTGACCACAGGTCTGCGGCGGGGTGAGCTGTGCGGCCTCCAATGGGCAGACTTTGATGAAGCATCCGGGCACTTGAAGGTGCGCCGCACCATCCACCCCAGAAAAGGTGGCGGCGTGGAGGTGGGGGATACCAAAACCTATGCGGGAACCAGGACCATCCTGCTCCCCTCCAGCACGGCTCAGATGCTACGGGAGCGACAGGAGTCCGCCCTATCCCAGTGGATCTTTCCTGATCCCCTCCGGCCAGAGCAACCTGTCTCTCCCTCCAAAGCCTATCGGAGATTGAAAGAGCTGCTCCAGGAGGCGGGATTGCCGGACATTCGATTCCATGACCTCCGCCACACCTTCGCCACCCATGCCCTGTCCAGCGGCGTGGATGCCAAGACCTTGTCCGGGATTCTGGGCCACACAAAGGCCAGCTTCACCCTGGACACCTACACCCATGTGACAGGGGAGATGCAGCGCAACGCCGCTGACATCGTGGGCGGCTTCCTGACAGAACTACTGGGAGAGGAGATGGAGCCATGGCAAAAAAGCGGAAACGTGGAGATGGCAGTCTCCATCTGAGAAAGGATGGTCGATGGGAAGGGCGATATGTCATCGGCTACGACGACAACGGACGCCCCAAAACCAAAAACGTGCTGGCCAAAACCAAGGCAGAATGCGTAGCCAAGCTAAAAGCCCTGAAAGAGGAAGTCCAGGGGGCAGCCCCCAAATCGCTAAAGGTAGACATGACCTTTGGGGCATGGTTGGATCACTGGTATCAGCAGTACTGCAAACCAGGCATCAAACCCAAGACCCAGACAGACTATGAAAACCGCATCTACCAACACATCATCCCGGAGTTGGGACACATTCCCCTCTCCCACCTGACCCAGGGGGATTTCCAGCAGTTCTATCAACGACTGAAACAAAACGGGCGGCTGGCCCAAAGGGATCTGTACGGCCCCGGCCTATCCGACCGGATGGTGAAAAGCTGCCACGTCACCTGCCGAATGGCCCTGGACAAAGCTCTGGCTGAGGGCCTGATCCAGAAAAATCCCGCCGCTGCCTGCAAGGTACCCACCACCCGTCCCAGGGAAATGCAGGTCCTCACCGGGGAGGAAATTCAACGCCTGCTGATCCAGGCCAAAGAAGATGGGTGCTATGAACTCCTGCTGCTGGAGCTGTCCACCGGCCTGCGCCGTGGGGAAATCCTGGCCCTCCAATGGGACGATCTGGACGTGCAGACAGGTGAATTAAAGATAGAGCGGCAGGTGCAGCGCATCCACAAAAAGCTGGTGGTCTCCCAGCCCAAGACCAAGGCCTCCAGCCGAAGTCTGGTTCTTCCCCGCCCCATCCTCCACGTCCTGCTCCGGTACCGGGAGGGCAGCAGCTCCAAATGGATGTTCCCCTCCCCAAAAAAGAAGGACTCTCCTTTAGACCCGGCAGCAGTACGAAAGAAGCTGTCCAAGGTGCTGGAACGGGCAGGATGCAAACACGTCCGCTTCCACGACCTCCGCCATACCTTCGCCACCAACGCCCTGGAGCATGGCATGGACATCAAGACCTTATCCGCCATCATCGGCCATGTATCCAGCGCCACGACACTGAACGTCTACGCCCATGTCAGCGATGAAATGCGCCAGAGAGCCGCTGACCGCATCGACCGGGGCATTGCCGGGGTGGAGCCGCCCCCCAATCCCAAGCCCAACAGGCCAGCCACAGCCATCCCCTTCCAGGCGGTGAAGGGCAAATACCGCAAGCCGGGAACCGGCTGTGTGACCCAGATCAACGACCACCTCTGGGAGGGACGCTACTCCCCCAAGGTCAACGGCAAGCGCATGGCCCGGAACATCTACGCTCCCACGGAAGCGGAATGTGAGGAGAAGCTGGCAACGCTGATCACAGAGATGAAACAGGAACTGGCCCTCCTCCGAGCTAAGAAACCAGCAAGCTGAGAAAAAGCCACCCTCCAGATAAAATACTCCTGGAGGGTGGCTCTTGTATCAATATTTAACTTAAATCGCTTCTCTGAGGGGATCCTCTACAATGGGACAGGCCTCATACAGCTGGCATGGGTCAAGATCAATACAGGTACAAGGATCTCGGTTTCCGTCCACATCCCACGCCACCGTATCGTTTAAGACGGTCAGCCGATCCCGGAAGAAGTCGGCATCCTGCAAGGGTGCAAACACGCCACCCTTTTGCACCAGTGGGGATGCGTCCAGAAGCCGCACGGTGCCATCGTGAAAATAGACGTAGACAGAGTAATTTTGTCCAGCCACAGCCTGGACAACCTGAGGCATCAGCTCCATAGCGGCCTCCTTTCTCTGGACAGAGGGTTGATGTGATGGATGGGCCTTAGCATCAAAAGCCCCTCATTTAGCATAGCAAAGTATCGGTATTTTTACAACCAAAATCACCACATTGAATTGAATCTCCCTCTGACATCCCGTCAGAGCGATACTTTTCCTGTCTGTGACTAAACTGTGGTCAAAACGAATATGTGGTCAAGTGCCACCCTGTAAACACCTCGAAAAAGTAAAGAAAAACCGCCGTTTTCTCTCGAAAACAGCGGTTTTATGGTGGACGATACAGGACTCGAACCTGTGACCCCCTGCACGTCAAGCAGGTGCTCATACCAGCTGAGCTAATCGTCCATTGCTCACGGGAACGAATGCTATTATACATAATACTCCCTTTCTTGTCAACACCTTTTTTTCATGTTATACTTTTTTTATTCTATCCCGAGGTGATCGTATGAAATACGCTCTGATAACCGGCGCCTCCGGCGGCATCGGCACCGCCACGGCCCGGGCCTTCGCCCAGGCCGGGTACGGCGTGGCCATCCACGCCCACCGCAACGTGGACAAGCTCCACGCCCTGGCCCAGGAGCTCTCCGCCCTCTCCGTGCCCGTGTTGGAGGTGTGCGCCGACCTGTCCGATCCCGTCCAGGCCAAAACCATGGTTGACAATGTGTTAGAAAAATTTTGTCAACTTGACATTTTGGTTTGTTGCTCTGGCCTGTCCCATGTGGGCCTGGTGACGGACATTGACCCCCAGCAGTGGAAAACCCTCTTCGGGGTCAACGTAGACGGCATGCACTACTGCTGCCAGGCCGTACTGCCCCACATGGTCCACCGCAAAGAGGGGTGCATCCTCACCGTTTCCTCCATGTGGGGCCAGGTGGGGGCCTCCTGTGAGGTGGCCTATTCCGCCACAAAAGGTGCCGTCATTGCCTATACTAAGGCCTTAGCACAGGAAGTTGGCCCTTCAAACATTCGGGTCAACTGCATTGCCCCCGGCGTCATCGCCACCGAGATGAACGCCCATTTATCCCCCGAAGATATGGCCGCCCTGGCCGACGAGACCCCCTTGGGCCGCATCGGAACGCCGGAGGAATGCGCCGCCTGCGCCCTGTTTCTGGCCTCCGATGGGGCCTCTTTTGTCACCGGACAGGTGCTGGCTCCCAACGGTGGTCTGGTGATCTAAAGACAATCGTCCGTCAGTATGCAACACAATGACCGTCCCTGGTGGACGGTCATTGTTCATTTTTTAGGTTGACAACTTTGTGGCCCAGGTCTATAATTGTCAACAATCTTACCGATTCTCTTGCAGCGTGTTAAATCGGTAAAATGGGAGGTTGTTACAATGAAAAAGAAGCAGATTGCAGCAATGCTCATGGCAGGCGCCATGTGTATGGGTATGCTGGCCGGCTGCGGCAACAAGGACAATACAGGCAGCGGCGATGCCACTGCATTCACCGTGGGTGTGGTGGGCCCCCTCACTGGAGACGCCGCCATTTACGGTACCAACGTGGTCAACGCCGCTCAGATTGCCGTGGATGAGATCAACGCCCTGGGCGGTGACATCCAGTTCCAGCTCATCTCCGCCGACGACGTCAACGACCCCGAGACCTCGGTCAACGCCTACAACCAGCTGATGGACAAGGGCTTGCAGCTGCTGGTGGGTACCGTCACCTCCAAGCCCGCCCTGTCCGTGTCTCCTCTGTCCAATGAGGACCGGGTGTTTACCCTCACCCCCTCCGCCTCCGGTGACGACGTCATCGAGGGCAACGACAACACCTATCAGGTGTGCTTCACCGACTCCAACCAGGGCAGCCGCTCCGCCCAGTACATCGACGAGCACTTCGACGACGCCAAGATCGCCATCATCTATAAAAATGACGATCCCTATTCCCAGGGCATCCGGGACACCTTCGCCGCCGAGGCCAAGACCCGCGGCATGGACGTGGTCTATGAGGGCACCTTCGACAGCTCCAGCCAGACCGACTTCAACGTGCAGCTCACTGGCGCTCAGTCCGCTGGAGCCGACCTGCTGTTCCTGCCCATCTACTACACCCCCGCCTCCGTCATTCTGACCCAGGCCAACGCCATGGGCTACGCCCCCACCTTCTTCGGTGTGGACGGTATGGACGGCATTTTGACCGCTGACGGCTTCGATGCCTCTCTGGCTGAGGGCGTGTATCTGCTGACTCCCTTCTCCGCCGACGCCCAGGACGAGGCAACCCAGAACTTCGTGAACGAGTACAAAGAGCGCCACAACGGCGAGACCCCCAACCAGTTCGCCGCCGACGCCTATGACGCCGTGTACATCCTCTACGAAGCCATTAAGGCCTCTGGTGTCACCCCCGACATGTCCAACGAGGAGATCTGCGACGGCCTCATCCAGGCCATGGGCGATCTGTCTGTGGTGGGTCTGACCAGCGCCGGGTCTGAGATGACTTGGGACGACAACGGCGCCGTGTCCAAGGACCCCGCCGCCGTCATCATCAAGGACGGCACCTACGTCACTCCCTGACGCAACCATCCAATCCGAATAAAATAACAGGGCAGGCTGCCGGACTCCGGCAGCCACTCTGTATTTCTATCCCAGAAGCCGGCACGGAACCCCTTCCGTTCTGGCTCCTGGAATAGAGGAGAAAAAGAGAGGATCGAGAGCTTATGGAATTTCTATCATACCTGATCACCGGTATCAGTCTGGGCAGCATCTACGCCATCATCGCCCTGGGCTATACCATGGTGTATGGCATCGCCAAGATGCTCAACTTCGCCCACGGCGACGTCATCATGGTAGGCGGCTATGTGGCCTTCTACTCCATGACCTATGCCAGCGGCTCCCTGTTGGGGGATTCTCCCTCGGCGGTGGCCACCGGGCTGTCCACGCTGGTGTGCGTGCTGCTGGCCATGGCCGTGTGCACGGTGCTGGGCATCGTCATTGAGGGCCTGGCCTATCGCCCCCTGCGGGAGGCGGGGAGCCTGGCGGTGCTGATCACCGCCATCGGCGTGAGCTACTTTTTGCAAAACGCCGCCCAGCTGCTCTTTGGAGCCAACCCCAAGAACTTCACCCCCGTCATCAGCGGACAGCTGACCTTGTTCGGCGGCCAGCTGCGCATCTCCTATGTGGCTCTGCTCACCGTAGTCGCCTGTATCGTCATCATGGTGTGTCTGACCCTGTTCACCAACCGCAGCAAGATGGGTAAAGCCATGCGGGCCTGCTCCGAGGACAAGGGCGCGGCTCAGCTCATGGGCATCCACGTCAACCGCACCATCTCCATGACCTTTGCCATCGGCTCGGCTCTGGCCGCCATCGCCGGGGTGCTGCTGTGCTCCTACTCCCCGGTGCTGCTGCCCACCACCGGCTCCATGCCCGGCATCAAGGCCTTTACCGCCGCCGTATTCGGTGGCATCGGCTCCATCCCCGGGGCCTTCCTGGGCGGCATCCTGTTGGGCATCATCGAGTCCATGGCCCAGGCGTACATCTCCACCCAGCTGTCCAACGCCATCCTCTTCGCCGTGCTCATCGTGGTGCTGCTGGTGAAGCCCTCCGGTCTGCTGGGCAAGTACGTGCCTGAGAAAGTGTGAGGTGGCGGATATGAAAAACTACTTCAAAAACATGAAAACCATCACCAAGGTGGACTACGCCACCTATCTGGGGGTCATCGCCGCCTTTGTGATTGTGACCCTGCTCCAGTCCGCCGGGATGCTCACCCGCTCCATGACGGGTATGCTGGTGCCCATCTGCTGCTACATCTGTATGGCGGTGTCTCTGAACCTCACCGTGGGCATTCTGGGTGAGCTGTCCCTGGGCCATGCAGGCTTTATGAGCGTGGGCGCTTTCTCCGGCGTCATCGTGTCCATGAGCCTCCAGAGCTCTGTGCCCAACGAGCTGGTCCGGCTGGTGCTGGCCCTGGTGGTGGGCGCCATTCTGGCCGCTGTGGTGGGCTTTGTGGTGGGTATCCCGGTGCTGCGTCTCCGGGGCGACTACCTGGCCATTGTCACCCTGGCCTTCGGCGAGATCATCAAGGGTATCATCAACTGCTTGCTGGTGGGCTGGGATGAAAACGGGCTCCACATCGCCCTGAACATCGACGGCACCAAGACCATGGACAGTCTGCACCTGGAGGAAGGCGCCATTCAGATCATCAAGGGCGCCCAGGGTGCCGCCGGCAACCACCGCATCGCCACCTTTACCGCCGGCTTTGTGCTGGTGATGATCACCCTCATCATCGTGCTCAACCTGGTGCGCAGCCGCACCGGACGGGCGGTTATGGCCATCCGGGACAACCGCATTGCCGCCGAGAGCGTGGGCATCAACGTCACCAAATACAAGCTCATCGCCTTTGTCACCTCCGCCGCTCTGGCGGGTGCGGCCGGCGCTCTGTTCGGCCTGAACTACTCCAGCGTCAGCGCCGACCAGTTCGACTTCAACACCTCCATCCTGGTGCTGGTGTACGTGGTGCTGGGCGGTCTGGGCAACATCTGGGGCTCCATCATCGCCACCGTGGTGCTGTACGTCCTGCCCGAGGCCCTGCGTGAATTCTCCGACTACCGCATGTTGGCCTACGCCGTGGTCCTCATCCTGGTGATGCTGGCCACCAACAACGAACGCTTCAAGGCGGCTCTGAGCCGTGTGATTCCCAAGAGAAGAAAGGGGGCCGCCGTCAATGGCTAAAAAGGTATTTGAAAAGGGGAAGATGGTCCCGGTACCCAGCCACTCCATCATCCCCGAGCGTGACCTGTACAAGTCCCCCATTCTGGAGTGCAGCCACTTGGGCATCGACTTCGGTGGTCTGGCGGCGGTGAAGGACTTCAACATCACCGTGGGCCGCACCGAGATCGCCGGACTCATCGGCCCCAACGGCGCCGGTAAGACCACCGTGTTCAACCTGCTCACCAAGGTCTACCACCCCACCCGGGGCACCATTCTGGTGGACGGCATGGACACCGCCGGAAAGACTCCCGCCCAGGTCAACCGCATGGGCATCGCCCGTACCTTCCAGAACATCCGGCTGTTTAACAACCTGTCCGTGGAGGACAACGTGAAGATCGGCCTCCACAACCAGACCCGATACAATGCCCTGTCCGGCATCCTCCGCCTGCCCAACTACTGGAAGCAGGAGAAAATGGCCCACGAGAGCGCCATGGAGCTGCTGTCCATCTTCGACATGCAGGATCTGGCGGGTCACAAGGCTGGCTCCCTCCCCTACGGTGCCCAGCGGCGGCTGGAGATCGTCCGGGCCCTGGCCACCAACCCCTCTCTGCTGCTGCTGGACGAGCCGGCGGCGGGCATGAACCCCTCCGAGACGGTGGAGCTGATGGAAAACATCGTGAAAATTCGTGACACCTTCCACATTGCCATCATGCTCATTGAGCACGACATGAACCTGGTCATGGGTATCTGCGAGGGCATCTGCGTGCTCAACTTCGGCCAGATCATCGCCAAGGGCACCGCCGAGGAGATTCAGAACAACCCGGTGGTCATCGAGGCCTATCTGGGCAAACAGAAGGAGGGCTAAGACCATGCTGAAGGTCAACGACATCAACGTCTATTACGGCGCCATCCACGCCATCAAGGGAGTGTCCTTTGAGGTCAACGACGGCGAGATCGTCACCCTCATTGGCGCCAACGGGGCGGGTAAAACCACCACCTTGCAGACCGTCTCCGGCCTGCTCCACTCCCGCACCGGCTCCATTGAGTTTATGGGGGAGAATATCATGGGCCACCCCGCCCACAAGCTGGTGGGCAAGGGCCTGGCCCAGGTCCCCGAGGGACGCCGGGTCTTCCTCCAGATGACGGTGGAGGAGAACCTGGAGATGGGCGCTTACAGCCAACCCAAGTCCACCGTGGCAGGTGGTCTGGAACGGGCCTATGAGCTGTTCCCCCGCCTGAGCGAACGCCGCCGTCAGGTGGCGGGCACCCTGTCCGGCGGCGAGCAGCAGATGCTGGCCATGGGCCGAGCCCTCATGTCCAACCCCAAGCTGCTGATGCTGGACGAGCCGTCCATGGGTCTGGCCCCCATCCTGGTGGAACAGATCTTTGACATCATCCGCAATCTCCACAAGGCGGGCACCACCATTTTGCTGGTGGAGCAAAACGCCCAGATGGCCCTGTCCGTGGCCGACCGGGCCTACGTACTGGAGACAGGCAAGATCGTCTCCACCGGCACGGGCGCCCAGCTGCTCAATGATGAATCCGTAAAGAAAGCTTACTTGGGCGGATAGCCCTCCGAAATATGCAAGCATATTTCGGAAAAAGTTGCAGCCCGCTGCATGCACCCTTGGGTCAAAGGACGACCCAAGGCCACACTGGCGGGCTGAGAGGTGTTTTTTCCGATGCACATGTCCCCGAAAAAAACGGATTTCAATTTATTTTCCCGCCCCCGGGCGGGAAAACTCTGCCGAGGGCTTTTTACCCATAAAAGATCATTTATTTTTCTTGGTAAACTTGTGTTTTTTCCCCATCTGAGACGATGCAGAACCGAACTGAAGTGACCCCCAAAAGTTAGACAATATTTTCTATCAAAAATTGCCCTTTACTTCCTCTCTGCTCCATGGTATAATTTGTTAAAGCATCCAAATTTATAGGGCATATGAGGTGATTCCCATGTACAATTCCTACAGACACTTTTTAGAGCAGTTTGGAGTCATGTACAATCACAGAAAGGAGCACATTTATGAATAAAAGAGCATCCGTCGCAAGTAAAGTGATCGCCAGCCTTCTCTTGGCAGGAATGTTGGCCTCTCACGCCTTCGCCTACTCCACTCGGTCTATCAATACCGGAAGCTACACATCCCGAGGTAACATCCACGATGTCGTTGTAGACGAAAAAGTGTTTTCATTTGTTCAATCCACCACCACAACATTGACCTCTACTTATGAAACCACCGTCGATCCTAACACATCAGCACATAGTATAACTGCATATATTCAAATTGTATATAAAGGTCTCTTCGGGCTTTATAATGCGGCAGTAACGACATACAGCTGCTCTGACACCAACATTTACAATAACCAGTCCTTTATGTCCACAAAGTCCTTCACTGGAAAGAATTCCGCCCCCCTAACTAGCCACACAGACTACTATTTCCGATACAATGTTCATGGCGGCACAAATGAATATTATAACCACCTCTTTGCTCAAGCTGGCTGATTTTTGTCATAAGGGGGTCTTTTCTCATGCCTGTCACCTATACATATTTGGGCCGTGGGCTGATTACCCACATGATCTGCGGGGTATTTCTCCTGTTCTTCTGTATACGAGAATATAAAAGAACCCAGAATCGGCTGCGGGTGGTCGGCATGGCCGCCTTAGTGTTAACTATGTACCAGGCTAGCTGTTCTGCGCTTCTCGGCTTCCCCCTTGGAATGGAGGATCCCCTGGCTCAATTTCCTAATTATTCCCAGGTCTTTTTCCCATACTTTAAGGAAAACCTACTCAGCCTCCTCGAGCATCCCAGTTATATGTTGGAAATTCAGGAGGCCAATCGGTTCTTCCTCCCTGCCCTTTTGCCCGGAGTTCTGCTGACCCTGATGTTACGACCTCCTAGAAGGATCACTCGTTTTCTCCTGTATACTGGAATATTCGTGGCCTACTACCTGGTACACTGGACCATCATCATTCTTCTTACCCGGACTTGGTACACGATTACCGGAATCGATTTGATTTATTTTGTCGTTGCTATGCTCATCGGTTGGTGTGTGGGGCGGCTCATTCTTCGCCTTTGGCCCGCTTTAGGTGAGCGTTTGGAGATTGGGTGCTGATATGACTCAAAGCATTCGTTGGACTTTGTACTTTTTCCGCCGAGAATGGCGCTTTCTTCTCCTTCTTCTGGTGACCCTCGCTGTCACCGTAACATCCATGCTGTTGCTGTTAACAGCTCTGGAAAATGCCATCCAGGACTCCTCCGCTCTGGCCAAAGCGGAGCGGGTATGGAACTTGAATCTACTCCCCATCCCCCAACCCAGTCAGAGAAATCAGAAGTTGGACGAAGTGCTCTTTCATCAATCCTTTGGGACGGTAACATCCGTGTCCGATCTCTCTTTGTCCTCCCAGGCAACTATCGACCTCAGCCCGGAGACCTCCACCGCCTTCCAAGCTGTAGCCATTCTAGACAATACCCGTAGCGATATACTTACGGTGGATTCGGAACCTGCAACGCCAGAACTGGTCCAGGGTCGCTGGTTTTCCCAGGAGGAACTGGAGCACGGCGCCGCTGTGGTGGTACTGGGGGAGAACAGTTCTCTGGGCAAAGTCTATCCCCCGGATTCCACTATGTTCCTGGGCGGAGAATCTCTCCGGGTGGTGGGCCTCTGCCGCGGAACAGACCTCTATGCCCCCTATGCTTTGGCATTGCACAGCTCAGTTTTGGCCCTGAATGTCTCCACAGTCACCTTCTCGCATCCCCTATCCCATTCGGATCGACAAGCCTGGGTGAGTCTTCTGGTTTCTCTCGACGCAGCTCCCCAATGTCAGGCTGACACCTTCTCCCAGATGGATATGAATACACTGCTCACCGATTGCATCCTGTGTATACTACTTCTGTCCTGTTGTTTGCTGGTGTCCCATGAGCTGTTTGGTGAGTTGTTGCGGCGGAGAAGCTACGAGTTCATCATTTACCGCATCTGCGGCATTCCACCAGGCATGCTCCGCGTGAATTTTTGGCTACCTATCATCCTTCTGATCTTTGCCGGATATGGCGTGGGGGCCATTCTGTACCATGCCGCATACCCTCTGCGGGCGTGGCTGCATTTCTTCCAGCCCATAAGCCCGGTGTACGTTATCGCTGCCACTGCCGTGTATGTTCTGTCTCTGTCCATACTGGCATGGTTTTGGGGCCGTATCCTGCACTGCGCAGCAGTGCTTCACAGGGGGTGAATGTATGTTTGGACAAATGTGGGCCAGCCTCATGGACCATCCTAGACATGCCCTAAAACTGATGATACAAATGGCACTGGTACTTGTCTCCTGCAATATTTTGACGGTGCGGCTGCTTCCCACGCTGCAAACGGCTTATTGGGCACAACGTATGGGAGTAAGCAACTTGATGTGGACCGATACGCCCGCAGCCGAGCCTCTAGAGAGCTTTCTTGCCTGCGGCCAAGTGTTACAGTCCGACAGTTGCTACGACCCGGTCCTGGATCGGTCCGTCCTGTGTCAGCCCATATCTCAGGAAACGCTGGATTCCCTGTCACTCCCCTTTGTCTCTCAACTCCCGGCCACCCCCCAGAAAACGCAGGCCTATATTTCCCGTAGTTTGGCCCAGCAGTACCCCCTAGGCAGTCAGTTAGAGCTGGAGTTATGGGGTGTATCGGCCCAAACGCTGGAGGTGACAGTGGCCGGGGTTTTGGAGGGAGACTGGATGCCGGTACTCCCCTTCGCCATGGGGACGATCACCCCTGTGGAGCGTCAGCCAACCTCCATGCTGTTGGTATGTACCCCGGAGTCGGCATCCTGGTTTCAGCCTACGGGTATATACCTGTATCTGTCCCAAGAAGGGGGCGATGCTGCGCTGAACACCACAGGTACCGTCTTCACCGCCCAAGCCAGTCTGGACGAATATTTGCTGTCCTCCAGGTTAGCTATGCGCCGATCCATACTCATGTGTGGAGCCATACTGTTGCTGTGTATCATCGGCTTTTCCGTGCAAATCTACCTTTCCATACACCGACAGCTCCGCACCTATGCCTTGTATTACCTCTGTGGGGCGAACTGGCGAAGCTGCATGCTCATACAGGCAGGAAGCGACCTGATCCTTGTCGCGGGTGCAGTTGCCGTATCCTGTCTCTTTCTCTCTTGGCGTCGTGCGCTGCAAGGAACGACTATGGTAACATCCACGCTTTTGCTGCTCGCCCTGTTTGGCCTCCCCATGACACTGACATGGAGAAGCATGCATCGGCAGCAGCCCATTGATATCATCAGAAGGTGGCAAGAATGGCGCTGATACATCTGGAATCATTGACTAAAACATATGCTCCGAATACACAGGCCCAGGTGAAAGCTCTTCGGGGAATTTGTCTGGACATTTCGGAAGGAGAGTTCTGTGCCATCGTTGGAACCTCCGGCTCCGGAAAAAGTACGCTGCTGCATATTCTCGGCTGTTTGGATGTCCCCACCAGCGGCCGATACTATCTGGACAGTCAAGAGGTCTCCACCCTCAACGAACGCAAGCGGGCCAGGATTCGAAACCAGTACATCGGCATTGTCCTTCAGGAATTCGGACTTCTGCCCCAGCGGACCGTCATAGAAAATGTAGCCTTACCTCTATATTTCGACCAATCTGCCCACCTCTCTTATTCCCAGCGCAAACAACGGGTTCAGGAGGTACTAACCCAAGTAGGTTTGGAGTCCAAGCTCAACACGCTGGTCTCCCAGCTCTCCGGCGGACAGAAGCAGCGGGTGGCCATTGCCAGGGCCATCATCAATCACCCAAAGCTTCTCTTAGCCGATGAGCCCACCGGAGCCCTAGACCAGAAAACAGCAGGAGAGATTATGGAGTTGTTTTCCGCCCTGTCACACACCGGGGTCACCATTCTCTTGGTCACTCATGACAAGAACATTGCGCAGCAGTGCCGCCGGGTACTTCACATCGAAGACGGGCTGCTGGCAGATGCCGGACAACCATGAAAGAAGCCCATGCAGACCATGTCTATGGTCTGCATGGGCTTCGAGCGTGTCGAAAAAGTTCGACACGCTTCTCAAAAATGCAAGCATTTTTTCGAGGGGATGCAGCCCGCTGCGCGCAGAATCGGGTCAAAGGACGACCCGATTCCACACTGGCGGGCTGAGATGTGTTTTTTTCGATGCTCATGTCCCCGAAAAAAACAGATTTTGATTTATTTTTCCATCCTCGGATGGAAAAACTCTGCCGAGGGCTTTTTGACGATGCAAGATCATCTGCCCTTCTTGCATTGACGTGAGCTTTTTCGACAGTCTGGCCCATGCAGACCATGTCTATGGTCTGCATGGGCTTCGATTCTTTTCTCTCAAGCTGTAGCAACTACACTCCTACGCCATGGGCAGCTCCACCGAAAAGGTGTTCACCCCCCGTGCTTGCTGGTGGCCCAGATGCGTCCCCCTTGGCCAGCTCCAGCATCTGCTCCAGCAGGGTGCGCATACCCCTCCATATACCTGTTACACTGTCTCTATAGTAATGTCTGCTGAATAAACCGCAAATCGGTTTATTCACGCGGCAGCTGCTGCGGATGTGCCAACACCAGCTGTGGCCGCCGCCCTGACCCGGGGTGTTCTCTCATATATCAAAACACTGACACACAGTCCAAAATGGCGGACTGTGCGTCAGACAATTCTATGGGGTTTTTAGCGGCTCATGACAAAGAGGTTGGACTCGGTGGAGAAGTTGGAGGCGGAGAAGAGCACCAACACCTGGTCGATGTGGTTCTCCTCCACGTACTGCTGCACCGAGTTGAGGTTGTAGCGCACGTCAAACAGGTGCACTTCCTGCCAGCTCTGGGCCAGGAAGGGGGCCAGAGCGTCGGAGTAGGAATCCCGGATCACCAGCAGCTTGCCGCCCTGGGCCTGGGGATTTTCCAACACGGCCAGAGGCTTGTTGCCCCCCAGGAACATGGAGTACTTGTCCTTTTTCTCCAAATAACTCTTGTCGTACAGTACACCGGGCTCGGGCTGGCCCTTGGGATAGGCCGTCACGGTGATGCCCTCTTCGCTGACCCAGGTGTAGATCTCGTCGGGTTTCACCCAGCCCGCTCCGCTGGAGGAGTAGGTGGTGCCGTAGAAGGAGTCACTCACCTTAGTGGGCTCCCCTTCCGGGGTCACCGTCTCCACACCCATGGCCTGGTTCAGGGCCTCATAGCCCTGGAAGGCTCCGAAGAGGCTCCAGTGGTGGTCGGTGCGGTAGAACACATTGTCCCCGCTGAAGGCATCCCGCAGGTCAATGTCCGTCACGTCCTCCCCGGTGAGGTCCATGGACTCCTGAATGGTGGACCCGTCGTCCACCAGAGGTGCCCGGTCGGGCAGGCGGTCCGCCCACACGTAGCTCTTGTCCGGGATGAGGGCGAAGTACACGGGCACCTCCACGTTGGCCCCCAGCTGGTTGACATAACCCACTCGCTTGGCCAGGTCCTCCGCCGAGGGCTTGGTGTACTGGGCAAAGAGGGTCTGTCCGTCGTCGGTGCCCAGGTAGACTCCGTTGTTCTCCTGCTTGCCCACCAGCCGCTCGCACCAGGCCTTGAGCTGAATCCAGCCGTCCCGCAGGGGGAACTGGTCGATGACGTACTGCTCAAAGTCCTTCATAAACTCGCCGGACTTCAAGGTGGACAATGTGGGGGCCTCGAACTTGGCCAGATAGCGGTTCTCCTGCTGGGAGAAATCCCGGTCGGGGGAGATCAGCAGCGCCGCCCCAAAGCCAAAGATGAACACGCAGAAGAGAGCGGTAATGAATGCAGCATACTTTTTACTCACAGCGGTTCACCTCCTTAGAATCGGAAATAGAGGAAGGGGTTGTAGGTGCCGTCCACCAGGTAGGCGGTGGCCACCACAAGGGCCAGGCACACCAGCACCGGCAGGGCGGGCTTCCACACCTTGGCGGGAATCTTGTGCCACACCTTGGCGGCCAAGGGGGTGGCGGCCACACAGGCGACCACCAGCATGGGCAGGTAGTTGAAGAGGTAGTACAGGGCATCCCCATTCACCAGACTCACGCCAATGCCGAACATGGCCTTGAGGTAGAGGCCCATGGCGGTGAAGTCCTCCACGGCGAAGATGGCCCAGCCCACCACCACCACGAAGATGCCGTAGAGGTGGGTCAGCACAGCGGGGGCTTTTTTCAGATACTTGCCCAGCCACAGCTTTTCCATTATGATGAAGACGAAATAGTACAGGCCCCAGATGAGGAAGTTCCAGCTGGCTCCGTGCCAGATGCCGGTGGCGGCCCACACGATGAGCAGGTTGAACATCAATCGGCCCTTGCCCACCCGGTTGCCGCCCAGGGGGATATACAGATAATCCCGGAACCAGTTGCCCAGGGAAATGTGCCACCGCCGCCAGAACTCGGTGGCGGATTTAGAGATATAGGGATAGTTGAAGTTCTCCATAAACTCAAAGCCCAGCATCCGACCCAGGCCGATGGCCATGTCCGAATAACCGGAGAAGTCAAAGTACAGCTGGAGAGAGAAGGCAACAATGCCCAGCCATGCTCCCAGGGTGGTCAGCTCCGCCCCCGGTGTGGCCAGATACACGTCCCACAGCTTGCCCAGGTTGTTGGCCAGCAGCACCTTTTTGGCCAGACCCACGCAAAACCGCTGCACACCCAGGGCAAACCGCTCCACGGTGTGGTCCCGCTGCTCCAGCTGGGCATCCAAGTCCTTATACTGGAGAATAGGCCCGGCAATGAGCTGTGGAAACAAGGTGACGAAGGTGCCAAAGGTGATGAGGTTCTTCTGCACCCGGGAGTCCCCCCGGTACACGTCAATGGTATAGCTCATGGTCTGGAAGGTATAGAAGGAGATGCCGATGGGCAGCTCCAGCCCCAGCTGGGGCATCACGTCCAGCCCCAGACTGGCCAGAGACCCGGCAATAAAGTCCCAGTACTTGAAAAAGCCCAGCAAAGCCAGGTTGAACACCACGGAAAGAGCCACAGCAATCTTGGCCCCCCGCTGGTTTTCCCTTTGTTTGCATCGGGTCACCACCAGGCCAAATGCATAGTTGGCGGTGATGTTGACCAGCATGATGATGATATACACCGGCTCGCCCCAGCCGTAAAAAATCAGGTTTACCACCATCAGCACCAGATTTCTCCACTTCAAAGGAGAAATGTAGTACAAAAGCAGCACCATGGGCAGATATAAGAACAAAAAATAAGGGGTAGAGAATACCACGGCAGTCACCTCAGTTGACAAAATCGCTCTTTATAAGGTAACACGGGGTGCTGCCAAATGCAACACCCCGTGTGGGCCTGTTGGGTAGCCTGGCTAAAATTCTGCCAAATGCTCAAATTGTGAGGGCGCAACAGGCGGTTGACCGGAACAATTAGGCAAACAGGCCGTTGAACGCCTCCACGATGGCGTCCTTGTCGGTGCTCACCACCAGGGCCACATAGTTGCCCTTCTCCACGATCTCGGCGTTGTTCTGCCAGATCTCAATGGTCTCAGGGTAGAAGGTGCCGCCGTTGAGCATGTTGTCAATGCGGGCCTGGAAGATCTCCTTGACCTTGGCCACGTCATCGGCGTTCTTGGTCTGCACCAGCACCATCTCGGTGTTATTGATGCTCATCATGGACACGTAGGGCAGGCACTGCTCCAGGTCCAGGTCACTCAGGCCGGCGTAGCTGGTGTCCAGAATCTGCTTGCCCATGTCCTCGTTGGTGTCCAGCAGGGGGGGCATCAGCTGCTCGGAGACGTACTTCTCCGCAAAGGCGGCCAGGTCCACGGGCTCGGGAGTGGCGGTGGGCTTAGCGGCGGTGTTGCCGCAGGCAACCAGGGCGACGGCCATCATGGCGGCCATGGCAAGCGTCACGATCTTCTTCAACATGTTGCAGTTCTCCTTACTTTATATGGTTTCTAAATTTCTCTGGCGGGTCAGGCCTCCCTGTTCTCGCCGTACACTTGGACGCATGAGGCGGGCAAAAAGTTCCCTATCTGCACAAAATTTTTCACTTTCCATTTTCAGTAAGTATCTTGCAAGATGTAAAATCTTTATTTTTGTTAAATTTTATCAATAGTTAAAATATGTATTGTTAAAAAATCCACTATTTTATGCGATTTTCATAGTTTTTTCTTTGGCTCGAAAAAAAGTTATTTTTTTTGCTGTTTTCCCCATTTTTTCTCTTGTAATTTGGTTCATAAACGAATATAATGTCCATGGTTGAAGGAGGAGATTATGGTCAATATTGTTTTGGTGGAACCTGAAATTCCACAGAATTGCGGAAATATCGCTCGCACTTGTGCAGCCACCCGCTGCCATTTGCATTTGATCGAACCTCTGGGATTCGACATCAGTGAAAAAGCCGTGCGCCGGGCCGGACTGGATTACTGGCCTATGGTGGAGTTGACGGTATACCGCGATTTGGACGACTTTTTCTCCCAACATCCCCAGCCCGAGCTGTGGCTGGCCACCACAAAAGCGCCCCGGGACTACTCTGATGTGTCCTTTTCCGACGGTTGTTGGCTGTTTTTCGGCAAAGAGACCGCCGGACTGCCCCAGTGGCTACGGGAGCGCTACCGGGACCGCTGCATCCGCATCCCCATGCGGGAGGATGCCAGAAGCCTGAACCTGTCCAACTCGGTGGCCATCCTCACCTACGAGGCCTTGAAACAGCAAGGCTTTCCCGGCTTGTCCGGGAAAGGCTCGATGGCCAAGGCCGAGTAAGCCCGCCCCCGGCGGGCCGCCGCTGGTGCGGCGGAGCAGGACGGAATTCACTTCCGGCCTGCGCATATAAAATCCTCGGGGGTCCCCACAAAACAGGTTTTGTGGGGGTGGCCTGAAACAGCAAGGCTTTCCTGGTCTGTCTGGGACAGGCAGTATGGCTGAGGACGGATGATTTTTGTTCGCAATGGGATTGCGAAAGCGCAGGGTGTTCCCCACCCTGCAACCCAATTTTATATACCATTAAGGTAATATTTTCCCTGTTACTTTGAAAGGAGCCTGAACATGAACTACAACAAAAAGACTGTCAAGGATCTGGATGTAAAGGGCAAAAAGGTGCTGTGCCGCTGCGACTTCAACGTCCCCCAGGACAAGGCCACCGGTGCCATTACTGACGACAAGCGTATCGTGGCTGCTTTGCCCACTCTGAAGTACCTGCTGGAGCAGGGCGCTGCTGTCATCGCCTGCTCTCACCTGGGCAAGCCCAAGGGCGAGCGGAAGGAGTCCCTGACTCTGGCTCCTGTTGCCAAGCGCCTGAGCGAGCTGCTGGGCTGCGAGGTCATCTTCGCCAACGACACCATCGGTGAGGACGCCAAGGCCAAGGCCGCTGCTCTCCAGCCCGGTCAGATCATGCTGCTGGAGAACCTCCGCTTCGACATCCGCGAGGAGAAGAACGATCCTGAGTTCGCTAAGGCTCTGGCTGATATGGCCGAGGTGTATGTGTCCGACGCCTTCGGCACCGTGCACCGCGCTCACGCCTCCACCGCTGGCGTGGCCGCTTACCTGCCCGCCGTGTCCGGCTTCCTGATCGAGAAGGAGCTGGAGATCATGGGCGGCGCTCTGGCCAACCCCAAGCGTCCTCTGGTTGCCATTCTGGGCGGCGCCAAGGTCTCTTCCAAGATCGGCGTCATCAACAACCTGCTGGACATCGCTGACACCATCATCATCGGCGGCGGCATGGCCTACACCTTCATCAAGGCTATGGGCGGCACCGTGGGCACCTCCCTGCTGGAGGAGGACCGTCTGGACTACTGCAAGGAGATGATGGCCAAGGCCAAGGAGAAGGGCGTGAAGTTCCTGTTGCCCGTGGACACTCTGTGCGCTGCTGAGTTCTCCGCTGACGCCACTCCCGAGCTGGTGGACACCATGGCCATTCCCGACGACCGCATGGGCATGGACATCGGCCCCAAGACCATCGCTCTGTTCTCCGACGCCGTGAAGGACGCCGGCACCGTGATCTGGAACGGCCCCATGGGCGTGTTCGAGTTCCCCGCTTTTGCTGAGGGCACCCGCGCTCTGGCTAAGGCTCTGGCCGAGACCAACGCCATCACCATCGTGGGCGGCGGCGACTCCGCTGCTGCTGTGGCTCAGCTGGGCTTCGCTGACAAGATGACCCACATCTCCACCGGCGGCGGCGCCTCCCTGGAGTTCCTGGAAGGCAAGGAGCTGCCCGGCGTGGCTTGCCTGCTGGACAAGTAATTAAAGAAGCGTTGAGGATAGACGCATAGGGGAGCTAAACCCAGAGCGGATGGGCAAAGCCCAAGGACGGTGCACCTTCCGTCCTGGGTTTGCCCGGAGTCGGCGGGTTTAGTGGCCCGGCCATGCGTCCAATCCGAGCGTGACAATATGCTCGACCCCTATACAGAAAGGACGACTCAATCTTATGAACCTGAAATATCGTAAGACCATCATCGCCGGCAACTGGAAGATGAACAAGACCCTGTCCGAGACCCGCGCCTACGCCGAGGCCATCAAGCCCCAGCTGGGCAAGCACAAGTGGTGCGAAGTGGTGCTGTGTGTTCCCGCTGTGAACATCCCCGGCGCCGTGAAGCTGTTCAAGGACACCCGCCTGGCCATCGGCGGCGAGAACTGCCACTACGAGGCCTCCGGTGCTTTCACCGGTGAGGTCACCGTGGAGATGCTCAAGGAAGTGGGCGCCAAGTACGTCATCATCGGCCACTCCGAGCGCCGTCAGTACTACAACGAGACCGACCTGACCGTCAACAAGAAGGTCCACGCCGCCCTGGAGGCCGGTCTGCGTCCCATCGTGTGCGTGGGCGAGAGCCTGGAGCAGCGCGAGCTGGACGTCACCGAGGAGCTGATCACCTATCAGGTGAAGATCGCTCTGGCTGGCCTGACTGAGAGCCAGGTGCGCCGCGTGGTCATCGCCTACGAGCCCATCTGGGCCATCGGCACCGGCAAGACCGCCACTGCCGAGCAGGCTGGCGCTGTGTGCTCCCACATCCGCGGCGTGATCCGCAAGCTGTACGGCGCCCGCGTGGCCCGTGCCGTCACCATCCAGTACGGTGGCTCCATGAACGCCAAGAATGCCGCTGAGCTGCTGGCTCAGCCCGACATCGACGGCGGCCTCATCGGCGGCGCTGCCCTGAAGCCCGACGACTTCATGGCTATCATCAACGCTGCTAACCAGGAAGCGTAAGGATAGACGCATAGGGCCGCTAAGGACAGAGCGGATGGGCAAAGCCCCAGAACGGTGTACCTTCCGTTCTGGGTTTGCCCGGAGTCGTCGGACTTAGGGGCCCGGCCATGCGTCCAATCCGAACGTGACAACAAGAAGCGTGCGGATAGGCGCATAGCCAAACACTTTGATATTGTGAGGCTTAGTCATGAAAACTCCTACTACTCTCATCATCATGGACGGCTTCGGCATCTCCTCCTGCCAGAACAAGCCCGGAGACAACGCCATTGCCGCCGCCAAGACCCCCAACCTGGACAAGATTTTCGCTGAGAATCCCCATTGCCGCCTGTCCGCCTCCGGCCTGGACGTGGGCCTGCCCGACGGACAGATGGGCAACAGCGAGGTGGGCCACACCAACATCGGCGCTGGCCGCGTGGTGTTCCAGGACCTGCCCCGCATCTCTCTGGACATTGAGAAGGGCACCTTCTTCCAGAACGCTGCTTACGTCAATGCCATGGACGCCTGCAAGGAGAAGGGCACTGCCCTGCACCTGTACGGCCTGCTCAGCGACGGCGGCGTGCACTCCCACATCACCCACCTCTTCGCTCTGCTGAAGATGGCCAAGGAGCGTGGCCTGACCAAGGTCTATGTCCACTGCTTCCTGGACGGCCGTGACGTGCCCCCCTCCTCCGGCAAGAGCTACGTCGAGCAGCTCCAGGCCAAGATGAAGGAGCTGGGCGTGGGCCAGATCGCCACCGTCATGGGCCGCTTCTACGCCATGGACCGTGACAACCGCTGGGAGCGCGTGGAGCGCGCCTATCAGGCCATGGTCTACGGTGAGGCTCCCTTCTGCGCCGATGCCGCTCAGGCTGTGCAGGAGTCCTATGATAAGGGCGTCACCGACGAGTTCATGGAGCCCGTGGTGTGCACCAAGGGCGCTGAGATCGGCGAGGGCGACTCCATCATCTTCTACAACTACCGTCCTGACCGCGCTCGTGAGATCACCCGCAGCTTTGTGGACCCCGAGTTCACCGGCTTTGAGCGCAAGAAGGGCTTCTTCCACGTGCAGTACGTGTGCACCACCGAGTATGACGCCACCATGCCCAACGTGGTGGTGGCCTACCCCCGTGAGAAGCTGTCCAACATCTTCGGCGAGTATATCTCCCGCATGGGCCGCACCCAGCTGCGCATTGCTGAGACCGAGAAGTACGCTCACGTCACCTTCTTCTTCAACGGCGGCGTGGAGCAGACCTTCCCCGGCGAGGATCGCTGCCTGATCCCCTCTCCCAAGGTTGCTACCTACGACCTGCAGCCCGAGATGAGCGCTGCCGAGGTCACCGAGGAGTGCGTCAAGCGCATCGAGAGCGGCAAGTATGATGTCATCATCCTCAACTACGCCAACTGCGACATGGTGGGCCACACCGGCGTGTTTGACGCCGCTGTGAAGGCCGCCGAGGCCGTGGACACTGGCGTGGCCAAGGTTGTGGCTGCCACTGCTGCCATGGGCGGCGTGTCCATCATCACCGCCGACCACGGCAACGCCGAGCACATGCTGTCCGAGGACGGCACCCCCTTCACCGCCCACACCACCAACCTGGTGCCCTGCTGCCTGGTGGGTGCGGACGTGAAGCTGCGTGACGGCCGCCTGGCCGACCTGGCTCCCACCATGCTGGATCTCATGGGCCTCAGCAAACCCGAAGAGATGACCGGTGAGACCCTGATCGTCCACTAAGCACCACCCTGATGTGGTTATCCGGCGGACAGGCCCGCCTGGACCTGTCCGCCTGAAGATAACATTCTCTACGATTTGAAAGGAGATTGATTCCCATGAAAAACATGATCGAAATCGTTGACGTCGTCGCTCGCGAAATTCTGGACTCCCGCGGCAACCCCACCGTTGAGGTTGAGGTGACCCTGGACGACGGCACCGTGGGCCGTGCTGCTGTGCCCTCCGGCGCTTCCACTGGTATCTACGAGGCCTGCGAGCTGCGTGACGGCGACAAGAGCCGCTACATGGGCAAGGGTGTGGAGAAGGCTGTTGCCAACGTCAACACCGAGATCGCTGAGGCTCTGATCGGCATGAACGTTCTGGATCAGCCCGCCATTGATAAGACCATGATCGACCTGGACGGCACCCCCAACAAGACCCGTCTGGGCGCCAACGCCATCCTGGGCGCTTCTCTGGCCTGCGCTAAGGCCGCTGCTCAGTCCCTGGGCACCAGCCTGTACAACTACATTGGCGGCGTGAACGCCAAGATCCTGCCCATGCCCATGATGAACATCCTCAACGGCGGCGCTCACGCCACCAACAACGTGGACATCCAGGAGTTCATGATCATGCCCGTGTCCGCTCCCTCCTTCCGTGAGGCTCTGCGCCGCTGCGCCGAGGTGTTCCACACCCTGAAGACCGTTCTGAAGGAGAATGGCACTCCCGCCGCTGGCGTGGGTGACGAGGGCGGCTACGCTCCCAACCTGAAGAAGGACGAGGACGCTCTGAAGGTGATCGTCCAGGCCATCGAGAAGGCCGGCTACAAGCCCGGCGAGGACTTCATGATCGCCATCGACGCCGCCGTGTCCGAGTGGTACAACGAGGAGACCGGCTGCTACGACCTGCCCAAGGCCAAGAAGACCATGACCAAGCAGCAGATGGTCAACATGTGGAAGAAGTTCGCCGACAACTACCCCATCATCTCCCTGGAGGACTGCATGGGCGAGGACGACATCGAGGGCTGGCAGATGCTGACCAAGGCTCTGGGCGACCGCGTGCAGCTGGTGGGCGACGACCTGTTCGTCACCAACACCGAGCGCCTGAAGATGGGCCTGGAGAACAAGATCGCCAACGCCATCCTCATCAAGGTCAACCAGATCGGCACCCTGACCGAGACCCTGGACGCCATCCAGATGGCTAACCGCGCTGGCTACACCGCCGTCGTCTCTCACCGTTCCGGCGAGACCGAGGACACCACCATCGCTGACATCTCCGTGGCTCTCAACGCTGGCCAGATCAAGACCGGCGCTCCCAGCCGCACCGACCGTGTTGCCAAGTACAATCAGCTGCTCCGCATCGAGGAGGAGCTGGGCGATGCCGCTCAGTACCTGGGCCGCGACGCTTTCTTCAACCTGCGCTAATCGGTCATTTCCAATGACGCAAAACCCCCGGCTCTCACATGAGAGCCGGGGGTTTTTAGCATGTCGAAAAAATGCCAGCATTTTTTCGAGGAAATGCAGCCCGCTGCATGCATCCTTGGGTCAAAGGACGACCCAAGGCCACACTGGCGGGCTGAGAAGTGTTTTTTTCGACGCGCATGTCCTCGAAAAAAACAGGATTTCAATTTATTTTCCCATCTGCGGATGGGAAAACTCTGCCGAGGGCTAGTGACAGAGGGAACGCCCTCTTCTAAAGTCCCATTTATCGGACTTCCTCTGTGGTACACTTTCATCATCAAAGAAGAACGCCTGAACCCAGGCTTGAAAGGAAGTGTCCCGCCATGTATGAGCTGGAGTATGTCAGAGGTCATGTAGAAGTGTTTTTCAACGGAGAATTCTGCTTCTCCGCCGACAATCGGCGGGAAGCGGAAGCAGAGCTGGCCATGTTACAGAGATAAAAAAACAGCAGCGAGAGGAACCTCTCGCTGCTGTTTTGATGTGTCGGATTAGTGGCCGAAGTAGTAGTCCCAGGGATCAAAGTAGCCGTCCTGCATGCTGGTAGTCTGCTGGGGGGCGGGGTCCTGCTGGGTCTGGCTGTTCTGGGTGTTGTTCTTCTCCTCGTCGAAGGTGATGTTGAGGGTCAGGGTCTCACCGGACCGGTACACCTCCAGGGTGGTGCTCTCGCCGGCCTTGAACTGGTTCTTGGCGGCGTTGAGCTCGGCCACGGTGGTCACAGCGGTGTCGCCCAGCTTGGTGATGATATCGCCCTGCTTCAGGCCTGCGGTCTCGGAGCAGGAGCCCTCATTGACGGCGTTGACGTACACACCGGAGGGCCAACCGAAGGCCTTGGCGTAGTCCTCGGTGACTTCCACAGCGGTGATGCCCATGGAGGGACGACCGGTGACATAGCCGTACTGGATGAAGTCCTGGATCATATCAATGACATCGTTGATGGGGATGGCAAAGCCGATGCCCTCAATGGAGGCGGAGCTGGTGTCGCCGTTGTTGGAGTACTTGGCGGAGGTGATGCCCACCACACGGCCATACTGGTCAAACAGGGGGCCACCGGAGTTACCGGAGTTGATGACACAGTCGGTCTGAATCATGTTGATGATGGTGCCGTCGCTCATGGTCACGGAGCGGCCCACACCGGAGACATGACCGGAGGTCTGAGAGAAGGACAGGGTGCCCAGAGCGTTGCCGATGGTGGACACCTGCTGACCCACCACCAGGGTGTCGGAGTCGCCCAGCACCACAGGCTTCAGGCCGCTGATGCCGTCCATCTTCAGCACGGCCACGTCGTTGGTCTCCTCGCCGCCGATGAGGGTGGCGTCGTACTCTTCGCCGTTGTTCAGGGTCACCTTGATGGCGTTGGCCCCGTCAATGACGTGGTAGTTGGTGACAATGTAGCCGTCCTCGGAGAGGATGAAGCCGGAGCCGCTGGAGGTGCCGGTGTACTGCTGCCAGCCCTGCTGCACCGTCACTTGGCAGGTGACGTTGACGCAGGAGTCGGCGTAGGAGGCGTAGAGCTCCTCCAGGGTCATCTCCTTGACCCCGTCCGCCTGCTGCACATTCACCTGGGTGCCCTGGGTGGTGTTCTGGTAGATGGTGGTGCCATCGGAGCTGCCGCCACCCAGTCTGTCATAGAGGGCAGCGCCGCCCAGACCAGCGCCGCCGCCCACCAGGGCACAGCACAGGACCAGAGCTGCCACTCGGGTGGCCCCATTCTTCTTGGGGGGCTTGGGGGCGGGGTTGACGTGGAAGTTGGAACCGGTATCGTTGTTCTCGCCGTTGGGCGTCCAGCTATATCTGTAAGCTCCGTCGTCATTGGGGCCGCTGCCCTGAACGAACTTGGGGTTCTGATTCTGATTCTCACCGTTAAAGCCGTTGGAATCCAAAGGCTGGAACCCGTTGTCGAAGCCGTTCTGATTGTTATTATTTTCTTCAAACATATGGATCGCTCCTTGTTTTTTGATCTGAACAAAGGGTACTAAATAATTATGTCCAGATTATGACATGAATTCAAATTGATTATAAACAAACGCAAAAATTTGGCAAGGGCCTGTTGCAGCAATGCTACTTCTCAAAAATGCAAGCATTTTTTCGAGGGGATGCAGCCCGCTGCATGCATAATCGGGTCAAAGGGCGACCCGATTCCACACTGGCGGGCTGAGAAGTGTTTTTTTCGATGCACATGTCCCCGAAAAAAACAGATTTCAATTTATTTTTCCATCTGCGGATGGAAAAACTCTGCCGAGGGCTTTTTTAACGTTGCAAGATAATCTGTCCTTCTTCCATTGACATATGGGTTTTTGAGCGTCTAAAGGGCCTGTTGCAGCGATGCTGCAACAGGCCCTTGTGGTACCTTATCTCCTATGTGGAGGAGGCCTTGAAGTACATCGAGGCCAATTACAGCGAGGCCGTCACCATCCAGGACCTGGCCAACTGGTTGGGCCTGGAGCGCACCTATCTGTATCGGCTGTTTAAGTCCATGGTGGGCATGTCCCCCCAGGCCTATCTGCTGGACGTGCGCATCCGCCAGGCCTGCACCCTGCTGACCCACTCGGATTTGACCATCACCAACATCGCCCGCTCGGTGGGGTATGAGGACTCCCTGTACTTCTCCCGCCTGTTCCACCGCAAGAAGGGCCAGACCCCCAGCCAATACCGGAGCACCCACCAGAGCCCCGGATAGAATATCGAAAAAGGGCAAAAAATACTGCAACCTGTCTCCCAACTTGGGAGGCTGGTTGCAGTATTTGTCTCTTATTTCCGGTGTCCGCTTTTCAGGATGGCGGCCACGTCGGAGGCGGCGGCGGACAGGTCCGCCATGACGGGGGAGAAGATGCCCAGCTTGGTCAGGTTGATAAACACCAACAGCAGCAGCGGGCCCACGATCATGCCCAGCACACCCCCCAGGAGCATACCCACATAGATGCCCACCAGGGAGAGGATGGGGGACAGCCCCGTCTGATCGCCCAGAATCTTGGGCTCGCCCAGGCGACGGAACAGGGCGATGATGCCCCAGATGATCATGAGCTGGGCGGCGTGGGTGTAGTTCCCGGTGATGATATCCACCACCGCCCAGGGCACCATGATGGTGCCGGAGCCGATGATGGGGATGAAGTCCAGCACCGCAAAGCCCAGGGCCAGCAACAGGCCGTAGGACTGCCCGATGAAGAAAAAGCCCAGGGAGAGGATGAGAAACACCACAAAGGAGATAATCAGCTGGCTCTTCAGATAGCCGCCGAAGGCCTCCATGAAGATGCGCCGCACCTCACCGCAGAAGCTGCGGGCGGGGGCAGGCACTCGGTCGGTGATGAAAAACCGCAGCCGGGGATAGTCGGCGGTGATGAAGTAGGTGGCCATCAAAAACACGATGGTGGCCACCACAAAGGAGGACACCTGGCCCACCAGGGAGGGGGCCCGGTCCGCCACCACCTTCAGCCAGCCGGACACGTCAATGTCCCGCACCCAGGTCTCCACCAGCTGGGCCAGCCGCTCTCCGGCGTTGTAGGCTCCCCCGGGGAGCAGGTCCCCGAAGCCGCCCAGCCAGTCCACCACCTCGTCCAGGTTGGTGAGCACGCTGTCCACAATGCCGCCCCAGTTCTGGAACAGGGCCTGCACCTGGTCCACGGCCATCCAGGTCAGCGCCCATAGCACGCCGCCCACCAGGCCGAACACCACAATGAGCAGCGTCATGGTGATGATGCCCCGGGAGATGGACAGCTTCTTTTGCAGCCAGCGCACCAGGGGATTGAGCATCCAGGAAAGAACCAGGGCCAGTACAAAGGGGCTCAGCCACGACAGCAGCGGCAGCACACCAAAACGCAGGGCCAGCAGGGCCAGCACCAACAGCACAGCCCGCACGCCCAAACGCAGCCACAGTTCCCCCCGCTGCTTCCAAGTCAGTTGAATGGGTTCCAAACACACCACTCCTCTCCACAGGCCCGCCGTCCGTCCGAGCCCATTTGATCACGGTTGCACAAATTTTACCTTGCAAGTCATGATTATACCCCCAGTCCGCCGCATTGACAACCCCAAACCCCTCAGGTATACTAATTTAATATGATTTTAATGGGAGGAATGATCGTGGATCGTATGAAATTTCAGAGAAGCCATGTGTCTATCTTTTTGTCCTACTACAAGCCACACCTGCACCTGTTTTTGCTGGATATGGCCTGTGCGTTGGGCATCGCCCTGATCGACCTGGCTTTCCCCTACCTGTCCCGGCTGTCCATGCAGGAACTGCTGCCCCAGAACCTGTTTGGGGCCTTCTTTGCGGTCATGGGCTGTCTGCTGGCGGCCTATCTGCTGCGGGCGGGGATGTACTACATCGTCACCTATCTGGGCCATATGATGGGCGTGCTCATTGAGGCGGATATCCGCCGGGACCTGTTTGGACACATGCAAAATCTGTCCTTCTCCTTCTATGACAAAAACCGCACGGGACAGCTGATGAGCCGGGCCACCACCGACCTCTTTGAGATCACCGAACTGGCCCACCACGGCCCCGAGGACCTGTTCATCTCGGTGATCACTCTGGGCGGCGCCTTCTGCCTGATGCTCACCATCCAGTGGAAGCTAGCCCTCATCGTCTTTGCCGTGGTGCCCCTGTTTGTGATCTTCACCATCTTCCAGCGTCGGCGGATGATGAAGGCCTCGGTGCAGGTCAAGCAGAACATGGCGGGCATCAACGGCCAGCTGGAGTCCTCCATCTCCGGCATGCGCACCGCCAAGGCCTTCGCCAACGAGGAGCAGGAGAATCGGAAGTTCCAGCAGTCCAACAACCAGTTCAAAGGGGCCAAGCGGGACTACTACAAGGCCATGGCCACCTATATGGCGGGGCTGGAGTTCGCCCTGCCCGCCATGAACGTGCTCACCATCACCGCAGGCGGCTGGTTCATCCTCCAGGGCGAGATGAACTACATTGACCTCATTACCTTCGCTCTGTATATCTCCACCTTCCTCACCCCCGTGCGCAAGCTGGCCGCCTTTGTGGAGCAGTTCCTCAACGGCATGGCGGGCTTCAAGCGATTTGTGGAGCTGATGCGGGTGGAGCCTGCGGTGCAGGACGCCCCCGACGCCGTGGACATGGACTCCGCCAAGGGAGACATTCTGGTGGACGACGTGTCCTTCTCCTACGAGGACGGGGAGACCGTGCTGGACCACGTATCCATCCACATCCCTCAGGGGGAGACGGTGGCGGTGGTGGGCCCCTCCGGGGGCGGCAAGTCCACCCTGTGCCAGCTCATCCCCCGCTTCTATGACGTCACCGGGGGCCGCATTCTGGTGGACGGCATGGATGTGCGCCACCTCACCCAGCAGTCCCTGCGCCAGAACATCGGCATCGTCCAGCAGGACGTATTCCTCTTTGCCGGCACCATCTACGACAACATCCGCTACGGCAAGCCCGACGCCACCCAGGAGGAAATTATGGAGGCGGCAAAGCGGGCGGAAATCTACGACGATATCATGGCCATGCCCGACGGCTTCCAGACCTATGTGGGTGAGCGGGGCGTCATGCTCTCCGGCGGCCAGAAACAGCGGGTGTCCATTGCCCGGATTTTCCTGAAAAATCCCCCCATCCTCATTCTGGATGAGGCCACCTCCGCTCTGGACTCGGTGACCGAGGCCCGCATCCAAAGCGCCTTTGACGAGTTGGCAAAGGGCCGCACCACCCTCATCATCGCCCATCGGCTGTCCACCATCCGCAACGCCCACCGCATCATTGTGGTGGATGACAACCGGATTGTGGAGGAGGGCACCCACCAGGAGCTGCTGCAAAGCGGCGGGGAGTACGCCCAGCTGTACAACGCCCAGAAGAGTGTATCTGTATGATTAAGGCCGAACTATTAAACAAATTCGCCAAGGATGGGGAGCAGCGCACCCAGCTGGCCCGGGTCCTGGACCAGATGCAGCGGGCCGACACCCGGTCCATCCCCTGCGCCACCCAGTTTCTCTCCCCCGCCCTGCGGGCCAGCGTGGAGCTGCTGCTGGACGCCTGCGGCCACCCCAAGCATCGGTTCTGCGGGGGCTACGAGGACGCCGAGCGCACCGTGTGTGTCTTTCTCCCCCACTGGCAGGAGGCGGAGGACTACGTGGCCGACGAGGAGCTGGCGGCGGTGTCCGCCGCCTTCCCCCGCCAAGCAAACCTCACCCACCGGGACATTCTGGGCGGCCTCATGGGCATCGGCATCACCCGGGAGAAGCTGGGGGACATTCTCATGGGGGACCATGAGGCCCAGATCGTGTGCCTGCGGGAGGCCCTGCCCATTGTGCTCTCCCAGTTCAGCCAGGCCGGGCGGTATCCCCTGAAGCTCCAGGAGATCCCCCTGTCCCAGCTCTCCCCCGCCCCCCAGACCGTGAAGGAGATCCACGACACCGTGGCCACCCTGCGGCTGGACGCCGTGGTGGCCTCCGGGTTCTCCCTGTCCCGGTCCAAGGCGTCCCAGCTCATCACCACCGGACGGGTGTCGGTGAACCACCTGGAGTGCCTGAAAACCGACCGTCTGGTGGAAGAGGGGGACGTGCTCACCTGCCGGGGGCTGGGTAAATGCGTGTTAGCTCAGGTGGGGGGCCAGTCCCGGAAGGGACGGATCATCCTCACCCTGCACCGCTATGTATAATATCGAAGGAGGAACACCCTCTATGACCGAAGAAAAGATTGCCCGTATCAACGAATTTGCCCGCCGGGTCAAGGCCGGAGAGACCTTGTCTCCTGAAGAGCTGGAGGAACGGGCGGCCCTGCGGAAAGAGTACATCGACAGCGTGAAGGCCAGCCTGGTGGGAAACCTGGAGAACACCTATCTGGTGGACGAGAAGGGCAACAAAGTGAAGCTGCCCAAGAAAAAGTGAGCTATGACGACACCCCTCTGTGCATTTCCTTTGTTGCATTTTTCCCTAATTATGCTATAATCGACTTAGTAAGTTATCACTCTGTTTTAAGATTGTGTGGGAGATACTGTGACAAGGAATAGGATAGAAGGGTATCACGGCACAACCAAGGCCAATGCCATGGACATCTTATCTCAAAACCACTTTCGCAACAGCACAAAGAACAATGAATGGCTAGGTACTGGTGTATATTTTTTCGCCTACGCCGGGCACGCTAAGTGGTGGTGTTCCCACGCTCGTTTTGCAAATTGCGAGACAGTTATTTTACAGGCAATTCTGGAATATCGTCAGGAGCAACTGCTGGATTTAGATGACCCCTCTACCCTAGCAAAAGTGAATCTGTTTGTGAAAACAGCGTTAGAACATGCAAATGAGCTGGGCCTTTCTCTGGGGCTTGTGGAGTTTTCCTCCTATTCCAAAGAGAAACGATGGAATTTCACCTGTAACCTAGTGCGTAAATTGATGCCTGAAATAGGAATGATTACAAAAACCTTTTTCCCAAATCACTCCACCCCCGAGCCAACTCGCTTTCCCTGCGCACAACGACAAATTTGTGTCTCTGACCATGGTATTATTATGTCTGTATCAGAATATAAGGAGGTGTCGTGTGATGAATCTGGATTTGGCCTTATCCCGCCTGAAATCTATGAGTTCACATGATTTGGAAGCCGCTATTCGCTCGGCTATGGAGGAATCCGGGATTCCTGTTGATCCAACTCCGTGTGCATTTCATTTTGTCCCCCTTTCCATGTCCGATTGCGAAGAGGTTACACATACTTTGGCAGTTGAGCACTTATGTTCCAGCACTCAAAATTATCCCTATCAACAGCATGCGGACATGCTCTGGATTGCTGCGTAAAGCGAGGAGCTTATATGAATCACGAGACGTCAATTCAAAATTCTCAAAGTGTGTTGCATTTGAAACAGGTCTTTTTTGATCACCTGGAGTTTGTACGCACCGGATTTCCCCATGCTTCCCAACAGGATGTAAAGGTCAAAGTAGGGACGGCAATCAATAAGCAATCTGACAATCAATACCAGGTCTCTCTAAGCGTACACGCTGATCGGCCAGGTGAGTTTCAGTCCCATGTGCAAATCAGCGCACTGTGTGAGATTCAGGACGATGATATCCGGACTGAGACGATTCTAAAGAAAAATACCGTTGCCATCCTGTTCCCCTACGTGCGATCTGCCTTCACATTGCTCACCGCACAGCCCGGGATGGAACCTGTGGTGCTCCCCGCTTTGAACATCAACGCTCTGATCGACGAGCTGGAGCAAAAAGAGTCTTGATATTCATTTGTCTCTCTTCAAAATTTTATTTACAAACTAAAAATTGCCGTCTGCATCGGGTGCAGACGGCAATTTTTTGAGTTTTTATTACTCGGCCACGGCCACCACGTTGGTAGCACGCACGCCCTTAGCGCCGCGGGGATCGGGCTCGGTCTCGAAAGTGACCTTCTGGCCCTCCAGCAGCTTCTTGTAGCCCTCAGCCACGATGGCGGAGAAGTGCACGAACACGTCCTCGCTGCCGTCGTCGGGGGTGATGAAGCCATAGCCCTTCTCAGCGTTGAACCATTTGACAATACCGGTCATGTGGGATTCCTCCTGAATCAAAAATTGCGGTTTTGAGGCAAAAGAGAAGCCCAACCCTTTCATGTACGAAAAGGGTGGGCGCAACAGTTCATACATCAAAACAACATGATTATTATAGCATTGCCTCCCCAGAGGTGTCAAGAATTTTCCTGTCGCACCCTGTCTGCTCCACCCCAACATTCTCCCCCTCCGGGGTGTTGACATTTCCCTTCCCCATCAGTAGAATGTTATCTGCTCGTTTGCAAATATTATATTAATGTAAGAAGGTCTGTATCTATGTCCGTCACTTACTTCGATTATGCCGCCACCACTCCCGTCTCCCCCCAGGCCATGGAGGCCGTGGTGGAGGCCATGCAACACTTTGGCAACCCCTCCTCCCGCTATCCCCTGGGCCGAGAGGCCGCCCAGGGGGTGAAGACCCACCGGGAGACGGTGGCCCGTGCCCTGGGCTGCACGCCCCAGGAGGTGTATTTTACCTCCTGCGGTACCGAGGGCAACAACTGGGCCATCCGCCGAGGGGTGGAGCTCAACCGCCGGAAGGGCAAACACATCATCACCACCGCCATTGAGCACGCCGCCGTGCTGGAGACCTGCCGGGACCTGGAGCGCCAGGGCTATGAGGTGACCTACCTCAAGCCGGACCGTGAGGGCCGCATCACCCCCCAGGACCTGGCCGCCGCCCTGCGCCCGGACACCGCCCTGGTGTCCATGATGCTGGTGAACAATGAGGTGGGTTCCGTGCTCCCGGTGGCCCAGTGTGTGAAGCTGGTGAAGGCCTATGACAAGACCATTCTGTTCCACTGCGACGCCGTCCAGGGCTTTTTGAAGGTACCCTACACCATGGCGTCCCTGGGGGCGGACTTTGTCTCGGTGAGCGGCCACAAGATCGGGGCCCCCAAGGGCATCGGCGCCCTGCTGGTGAAAAAGGGGGTCCGACTGTCCCCCTACCTCACCGGAGGCGGGCAGGAAAACGGCATGCGCTCGGGCACCGAGCCCACCGCCCAGATCGCCGGGTTTGCCGCCGCCTGTCAGGCCACCATGGCCCAGACCGACCGCCTCCCCCGCACCGCCGCCATCAAGGCCTACACCCTCCAGAAGCTGCAAGAGGCCCTGCCCCAGCTGGAGGTCATCACCCAGGGGGACGCCCCCCACATCTGCGCCGTCACCCTCCCCGGGTATAAGAGCGAGGTGGTGGTGCGGGTGCTGGGGGATGCGGGCATCTGCATCTCCTCCGGCTCCGCCTGCCACAAAGGCAAGCCCAGCCACGTCTTTGCCGCCCTGGGGCTGCCCAAGCCCTGGCTGGACGGGGCGCTGCGCCTGTCCTTCTCCCCCGCCTCCACCCAGGAGGAGGCGGACCGACTGGTAGCCGCCCTGAAAGAGGCCGCCGCCACCCTGTTTACCACCCTGTCCTAATCTTATCGTACTGCGAGGTCTGTTATGCGTTCCTTCTTCCGACGGGAGCCGGGCTTTTACCTCCATCTGGTGGCCCTGGCCCTCCCCATTCTCATTCAAAACCTCATTACCAACTCCCTCGGCCTGGTGGACACCTTCATGGTGGGCACCCTGGGCGAAGGCCCTCTGGCGGGCGTCACTCTGGCCAACATCCCGGTGTTTGTCATCCAGCTGATGATGTTCGGCATCCAGAGCGGCTCGGCGGTGCTCATCAGCCAATACCGGGGCAAGGGAGACTATGCCTCCATCAACCGGGTCATTGGCATCGGCATGTATGTGGCCGGGGCCATCACCCTGGTCTTTGCCCTCATCATGGGCTTTGCCACCCAGCCCTTCATGAGCCTGTTCGGCAACGACCCCGACGTCATCGCCACCGCCGCCCGCTATGCCCGCATTGTGGGCTGGTCCTACTTCTTTGACAGCTTTGTCCAGGTGTATATCGGGGCACACCGGGCCATGGGCAAGCCCAACCGAGGCATGTATATCCTGGCGGTATCCATGCTGGGCAACACCTTCCTCAACTGGGTGTTCATCTTCGGCAACCTGAGCGCTCCCCGCATGGCTGAGGAGGGCGCAGCCCTGGCCACCCTGCTGGCCCGTATTCTCTCCTGCTCCATTGCCGTGGTGTGGGCCATCCGGGACCGTGGATTCCGCATCCAGCCCGCCATCTTCTTCCGCCCCGGCCTGGAGATGACCCGGCGGTTTATCCGCTTCTCCACTCCCGTGATGTGCAACGAGACCTTCTGGGGCCTGGGCACCTCCCTGTTCCCCACCATCATGGGCCATATGGACGGCTCCAAGGAGATTCTGGCCGCCTACGCCATCGCCGGCAACATCACCAACCTGTGCACGGTGGGCGTGTTCGCCATCGGCGGCACCGCCGCCATTCTGGTGGGGCAGGAGATCGGCTCGGGGCGCACCGACCAGGTGTTCAGCCTGGGGGCGCTGCTGGATGTGCTGGCCTTCACCTTCGGGCTGGTGTCGGGAGGCGTGTTCCTGCTCATCCTCTACTTTATCATCGCCCCCTACCTCTACCCTCTCTTCCACCTGTCCGCCCAGGCCGGGGACATCTGCACCATGATGCTCACGGTGGTGTTCTGCTTCATGCCCCTGCGCTCCTTTGACACCACCAACATCGTGGGCGTGCTCCGGGGCGGCGGTGACGTGCGCATGGCCACCCTCATCGACCTCTCCCCCCTGTGGCTGGCCGCCATCCCCCTGGCCGCCCTGTCCGGCCTGGTGTTCCAGCTGGGCATCTTCTGGGTGTACCTGTCCATGATGAGTGAGAACATCATCAAGTGTATCTTCGGCCTGCGCCGCTTCCTCAGCGCCCAGTGGATTCACGACGTGACCATCGTGTCCTTTGAAAAAGAATAACCCCTATACGAAAAAGCCGGAGTCAGGACAGACCTGACTCCGGCTTTTTTGAGCTTATCAGCTGCGGCGACGGCGCACGGCAACGGTGGTGCCAGCCAGCAGGCACACAGCGGCGGCCAGAGCCACCACGTAGCCCATCAGCTGGGCGTTGTTGTCCCCGGTCTGGGGCACGCGCTCGGGCTTCTCGGTGGCCTGGGGCTTGTCGGTGGCCTCGGGCTTCTGAGAGGCCTCGGGGGTCTCAGAGGGCTGGGGATTCTCAGCGGTGAGGCCCTCATAGGAGGCCTTCAGGGCTTCGGCGGCGGCATCCACAGTGGCCTGGTCCTCCTCGGACAGGGTCTCGTCAGACATCACAGCCTGGGCGGCAGCCAGAGCGCTGCGGAAGGCGGCCACAGACTCGGCGGTGTAGCCCTCCAGGTCGGTATCCTGGTACTGATGGATGAGGTCCTCCAGAATGGACTTGTCGGCCTTGAAGCGCTGGGCCAGAATGGCACCCAGCAGCTCGTCCACCACGGGCTGGATCTCCCCGTCCATGGCGTCCTGGTCGGCGTACACGTCCTTGGCCTTGGCCAGGGCATCCACCAACAGCTGCCAGTTGTCGGGCATATACTTGTCGGCGTTGTCCACCATGCCGTCGGCCCGGGTGATGAGCAGCTCCAGCATGGTCTTATCGCCCTTGGTGAAGTCCAGCATGTGGATGGCCTCCACCAGCTGGTCAAAGGCGGCGTCCACCTGGGTCTGGGTGGCGGCGGGGTCGTCCAGAACCGCCTTGGCGTTGTCCATGGCGGCCTCAAACTTGGCGGCCACGGTGGGAATCAGGTTGGAGGTGTCCTGCTCCAGGGCGTAGTGGTAGGCGTACTCCAGCAGGAACTTGTCGGCCTGGCCGGGCTGCTCCTCCTTCTCCAGCGCGGCCTTGGCCTGCTCCAGGGCATCGGTGGCAGCGGCAAGGTCGGCGGGGGTGGCAGCGCTGTTGAGCAGCAGGGTCTGGGCATCAGTCAGAGCAGCCTGGAAGGCGTCCCAGCTCTCCTGGGTGTAGCCGTCATTGGTGAGAGCGGCGCACTCCTCCACCAGCTGCTCCAGAGCGGCGCGGTTGGCGGGCACCAGGGCCATGGCGGCGGCCTCCAGCTCGGCCTCAGCAGCGCTGACCTCAGCGGCAGTGGCGGAAGTGCCCTTGTCCAGAATGGCCTGGGCGTTGGTGAGGGCGGCGTCATAGCGCTCCCAGCTGTCCTGAGTGTAGTCGGCAGCCTGGAGGTTTGCCTCCACCTGGGCGTCCACAGCGGCCTGGAGGCTGCTGTTGTCCACGGTCTGGCCACCGTACTGCTGCATCAGACGGGCGTACTCCTCAGAGGTGATGCGGATGGGGGTGCCGTGGCGGGCACGGCTGGGCATCTTGAAGGCAGTGTCGGGCTGGGCAAACTCACCGGTGGTCAGGTCATCGGTGACCAGGGGGTAATAGCCAATGCCGCCAAACTGGTCCACCAGCAGGCAGTAAGCGCCGTTGTCCTGGTCATCCTGGTTGAACTGGAAGATGGTGGGGCCCTCCACCCACTGGTTGGCGTTGAGGGAGTCAGAGGGGATGTGGGTCCACTCGCCCAGCAGGGTGTCGGCCACTTCCACATACACGGTCTTGGTCTTGGCACCGTAGTCGTTGGTGGCACCGCCCTCGTTCTTGGTGTAGCGGTAGTACTTGCCGTCCTCGGAAGAACGGATGATGGTGGTGTCAATGGAGGACTCGTCCATCTCAATGAACACCTGGGGCTCGGTGAAGGTGTAGAAGTCCCGTGTCTTGGCGTAGTACAGCCGCTGCTTGGCGTAGCCGTCCTCCGAGACCTTGGAGGCCCAGTACACCACATACTCCCCGGTGAGGGGGTCGTAGGTGGCCTCAGGGGCCCAGGTACATCCGGCGTCAATGCCAGCGCTGACGGTGACCATGCGCATGTCGGACCAGTTCACCAGGTCGGTGGACTCCCACACCATCAGGGACTGGCTGCCAGCGGTCTGAGCAGCGCCCCAGCCGTTGCCGCCGTTGATCTTCAGGTCGGTGGCGATGAGGTAGAACTTGTCCCCCTCGGGAGAGCGGATGATGAAGGGGTCACGGACGCCCTTCTCGCCCTTGTCGGAGGTGAGCACAGGCTTATTCTCGTTGAGGTCGGTCCAGTTCAGGCCGTCCTGGCTGGCGGCAAAGTAGATTTGCTCGCCGTCGGAGTAGCCCTCGCCAGCAAAGTAGGTGAAGAAGTAGTCGGTGTAGTCCTCCTCGCTGATTTCCTCAGGGGCGGCCTTCACGGTGAGGGCGATGTCCTTGGTGACGGTCTGGTCGGCCAGAGTCACCTGGGCAGTGACGGTGACCACGGTGTCACTGGCGGGACGGGTGACGGTGCCGGCGGGGGTGTCGTCATAGCCCTCCACGGTGGCGGGGATGGGCTCCACGTTGACGATGTCGGCCCGGTCGGTGGTCCAGGTAATGTCCAGGCCGTTGGAAGTGGTCTCAGGCAGGGTGATGTTGCCCCGCACGTCGTCCTTGTTGGGGATGTCGATGGACTCCAGGGCCTCGGTGAGCTCCTGGTCCACGTCCAGAGGCATGACGGTGACCTTCAGCTCCACGGTGTAGCTCTCACCGTCCACCTGGAAGGACACGGGGATGGTGACCTTGGTCTCCTGGCCCACCACGGCGTGGACGGTGCCGTCGGCGGCAATGACGTCGGTGTTATCCCAGGTGCCCCAAGTAAGGGTCACGTTGTCCAGCTTGGTGGGGAAGGTGAGGTCGTCGGTGACGGTGTCCAGGCTGGCGTTGTCCCCCTTGACCACATCGTACAGGTCGGCCATGACCATGTCCGCCTTGTCCTCCCCGGTGGGCAGAGAGGCCTCGATCTCAGACTTGCTCAGGGCGTAGGACCAGACCTTCACGTCGGAGATGTTGGCTTTGAGCAGGGAGTCCAGGGTGTACAGGGACTTGCCGATGTAACCCATCACGTCGCCCTCGGGGAGCACGTCCTGGATGGTCTTGTCCTGGGTGACGGTGGACACCCGCTCCCCGTCCAGATACAGGCTCAGGGTGCCGCCCCGGCCCACCAAAGTCACGGTGCCGAAGCCCTCCACGTGGCCCATACCGCTGTCCACCACGGGCAGGCGGGTCTCCTTCCAGGCGCTGCCGGTGCCGGTCTTGATGGCGGCCAGGAAGTTGCCGTTGCTCTCACAGGGGTTGACGAAGATGTAGTCCCCCACGTTCTTGTCGTTCCAGTTGCCGAAGCCGTCGCCGATGGTCAGCAGCCAGTGGGCGGCGTTGGTCTGGGTGGTGACGGTGGCCTGCATGGTGAAGTTCTCACTGTCCCCAATGGCCTCGGTGATGGAGGAGGGCAGGGTGGCATAGCCCGCCCCGTCCAGCTGCCACACGATCTGATCGCCGTAGGTGACGAAGTCGCCGTCCTGAGTGTCATACAGGGTGGCATCGTTGCCGTTGCCGGACACGTCCACCAGGGTGTTGCCCTCGTGGGTCATGTCGTAGGCGGCCACCAGCTCGCCCTCGTTGCTGCCCGGCTCGCCAGCCAGCACGGTGACGGTGATGGTCTTCTCCACGCTCTCACCGTGGATGGTGATGGTCACAGGGATGGTGACGGTGATGTCGCCGTCCACCGAGGGGGTGACCACGCCGTCAGCGTCCACCACGTCGGGGTTGCTGCTCTCCCCCCAGGTGAGGGTGGCGCTGCCCACGGTGGTGGGGAAGTACAGATCACGGGTCACTTGATCGGCGGAGGAGTTGCCGCTGAGCACTTCCGCCATGATGTCGTCCATCATCAGATCCGCCAGCACCTCCACACCGGGCATGCTGGCCTGGACCTGCTCCTGGGTCAGGGCCTCGTCATAGACCTTCATGTCCACCACATCGGCGGTGAGCATGGGGTCGGGGGCGTAGAGGGACTTTCCGATGTAGCCCAACACATCCCCGTCGGGGATGACATCGGCCAGGTTGTAGTCGTGGTCAATGGTGGAGATGGCCACGCCGTCCAGGTAGGTGGTGACGGTCTGGTCCTCGCTGACCACGGTGAGGGTGTGGTAGCCGTCGCTCCAGCCCACATTGGGCACGCTGCTGCGCTTCTCGCCGCCGGCGGCCTCGTTGCCCACCTTAATGCCCGTGAGGGTCTTTCCGGCATAGCTGCCCTGGTTGGACTTGGGGCCCACAAACAGATAGTTGCCAATGCGGCCATCGCCCCAGTTGCCCACGCCATCACCGATGACCCAGGCCCACTGGGCGGAGTTGCCCCCGTCCACAGACAGGGTGATCTCCACGGCGCAGTCGTTGTCCGACTCGCCAATCAGCCCCTGGGGCAAGGTGGCGTACTGCTTGTTGGCAAAGTGCAGCACATTGGTGTCCCCGTAGGTGGAGAAATTCCCGTCTACGGTGTTGTACAACGTGGCGTGGTTGTCATTTCCCGACACGTCCAGCAGCTGATTGCCGCTGTGGGACATGTCATAGTGTGCGGTGGGCTCCACAGGCTCCGCCGCTCGCACCGTGCCCGAAAGGGGCACCAGCGACAGGGTCATCACCGCTGCCAGGGCCGCAGATGCCGGCCGTTTCCAGTTGGTCTTCATAGCTTCCTCCTTATTTGCCAAGATTGGTATGATTATTGTACCATAATCTGTCCATTTTGCTCAAGGGAAAGCCGGTCAACTCCGTAAATTTGTACGTACTTTACAATACAATTTTTCCGTTCCTCCCGTCTTTTTCCAGACAACCTCCACTTTTCCCGTTGTTTTTGTACGGATAAGTTGTAAGATTCCGGTAAACAGGCCAGATTGGAAACTGTGATAATGTCAAATTTCCGCCGCTGCACACAAAATCGGCTGTGACACGCCGCCCTTGACCTGCCACAGCCGATGATGCTCTCATTCCCCTTTGTACTTTTTCCGGGTGGCCAGGCCGCCCCGGATGTGTCGCTGGGCCTTGTTGACCTCCAGCACCACCTTCACCTGCTCATACAGTGGGCGGTTGAAGGTGGGCAGCCGCTCGGACAGGTCCTTGTGCACCGTGGATTTGCTCAAGCCGAATTTCTGGGCGGCACTGCGCACCGTGCCCTTCTCTTCAATGATGTACAGTGCCATCTCGCAGGCTCGCTCTTCCATGTTCCCTTTCAAACGGCAACACTCCCTCATGGTTCTCACACGAGCATATATATGTGAGGAGGGGGACAATTATGTGGCGCCCACGCCGCTATATACTTTGTGCAAAAACTTGTCAAACCCCCTTGCATTTTTCGTCATTTTATAGCATAATACACAATATAACTTCCTCCGTTCCCCTGTCTCTCCAGCTTCCCTCCGATCTGGCACGCCGCAGCGGGAACCGGCGGTGTTGTTTTCCTGTGAGAGAAAGGTGGATGTTCCATGAGAAGTTCCGGTATTTTGATGCCCATTTCCGCCCTGCCCTCCCCCTATGGCGTGGGTACGCTGGGTCAAAGCGCCCGGGATTTTGTCTCCTTCCTGGTGGAGTCCGGCCAGACCTACTGGCAGATTCTCCCCATCAGCCCCACCGGGTTTGGGGATTCCCCCTATCAGTCCTTCTCCTCCTTTGCCGGCAACCCCTACTTCATTGACCTGGACGATTTGGCCCAGGAGGGGCTGCTGCTGCCCGAGGAGTTTCAGGCCCTCACCTGGGGCGAGAGTCCCACCCAGGTGGACTACGGTCTCATTTACCGCCAGCGGTTCCCCATCCTCCGCCGGGCGGTATCTCGTCTGAGCATCAAGCGGCCCCAGGAGCTGGCCGACTTCTGCCGCACCCAGCAGGAGTGGCTGGAGCCCTACGCCCAGTTTATGGCCTTCAAAGACTACTATGATGGGGCACCCTGGTCCCAATGGCCCGACCCCATCCGGCTGCGCCAGCCCCAGGCGGTGGAGGAGCTGGCGGGCGAGCTGGCCGACTCCATTCTCTTCTGGAAGGGAGTACAGTTCCTCTTCTTCGCCCAGTGGAAAGCCCTGAAAGAGTACGCCAACCGCCAGGGCATCTCCATCATCGGGGACCTGCCCATCTATGTGGCCTCGGACAGCGCTGACGTGTGGGCCAATCCCCAGCAATTCCAGCTGGACGAGGACCTGTGCCCCACCGAGGTGGCCGGGTGTCCCCCCGACGGCTTCTCCGAGGACGGACAGCTGTGGGGCAATCCCCTCTTCGACTGGGAGGGCATGGCGAAAAACCGCTATGAATGGTGGATGCGCCGGGTGGCCTTCCAGTTCACCATCTACGATGTGCTGCGCATTGACCACTTCCGGGGCTTCGACTCCTACTATGCCATCCCCGCCGGAGACAAAAACGCCCGCCGGGGCCGTTGGCGTCCCGGGCCGGGTATCGCCTTTTTCAACATCCTCAAGGAGACTCTGGGAGACCGGCCCATCATCGCCGAGGACCTGGGCTTTCTCACCCCCTCGGTGCACCAGATGCTGGCCGACACCGGGTACCCCGGCATGAAGGTGCTGGAATTTGCCTTCGACCACCGGGACAGCGGTCAAAACCTGTACCTGCCCCACAACTACCCCGTCAACTGCATCGCCTATGTGGGCACCCACGACAACGACACCGCCCTGGGCTGGACCCGCACCGCCGACCCGGACGACGTGGCTGCCGCCCGGGCCTACCTGAACCTCACCCGGGAAGAGGGGGAGAACTGGGGCATGATGCGGGGCATCTGGGCCAGTGCCGCCCGGTACACCATCGTACAGATGCAGGACGTGCTGGGCCTGGGCAGTGAGGGGCGTATCAACACCCCCTCCACCACCGGGGATAACTGGCAGTGGCGGGCCACCCCCGGCTATCTCACCCAAGAGCTGGCCCATCGGCTGTACCGGATGACCAAGCTGTATGGACGGCTGCGACCATAAATTGCATAAAAAAGGAGCGTTCCAGGCGGAACGCTCCTTTTTTATGCAATTTATGTTACATCAGAAATACCAAACAGCCGATCATATTGCAGCAGCTGGTAGTCCTTGAGGAGCTGCTCATACTGGGTGGTCTCCCAGTGGCTGTAGGCCTTGCCCTGGGTGTCAATGTAGCCCACCGAGGTGAACACGGGCAGCTGCTCCTCCACCTCCTGAAGGAACTTGCCGTACAGGTCGGTCTCGATGCCCGCATATTCCAGCAGGTACTGGCCCAGGAAGTTGAGGCTGGTCTCCTGGGGCGCGTCCTCGGCCTCCAGGGGGCGGTTGGACCAGATGACAAAGGGCACCTGGAACTTGGCCATATACTGCTCCATGGTCATGTCCGCCTGGGCCACGCCGTAGGCTTTGTCCAGGAACTCCTGCTCCAGAGAGGGGGGATGGTCTCCAAACATGACGATGATGGTGGGCTCCTCATAGGTGGAGAAGTAGTCTACCAGCAGTTTGAAATACTCGTCGGTCTTGTTGGCCAGGGTCAGGTACTGCTCCGCCCGGGGATACTGGCCGGGGCAGTCGGTGAGGGTCACTTCGGTGGGGTAGTCCGGCTCCTCATAGCCGCCGTGGTTCTGATAGGTGACGTTGAAGAGGAACAGGGGCTCCCCGGCCTCCTTGTGTTCAAACTCCCAGATGATCTGCTGGAAGTCGGAGTAGTCGCTGGGGTAGGCGTGCTCGATGAGCTCGGGCACATCCAGGTCCTGGCGGAACTTCATCTCGTCAAAGCCCAGCAGCGGATAGGCCTTATCCCGGTTCCAGGACTTCACCTCTCCGGGGTGGAAGGCCAGGGTGCGATAGCCCAAATCCCCCAACAGGGAAGCCATGGAGGGGGTCTCCTGGGTGATGTACTGCTGATAGGGGGCGCTGCCCGAGGGCAGGAAGGCCATGGAGTTGCCTGTGAGGAACTCAAACTCACAGGCGCTGGTGCCAGCGCCGAACACGGAGGAATAGGCGTGGCCAAAGACGGCATTGTCCAGGGACTTGATGTAGTCCATGACGCTCTCGCTGAGAGACAGGTTGCCGTAGCTCTCAAAGTCCGCCCAGGACTCGTTCATAATGGCGATGACGTTGTACTTCTCCCCGGTCTGGGTGCTGCCCTGCTGGTCGGCGGGGCCCTCTACGTGGAAGGTCAGCCCCTCCCCCTGGGCGTCCTCCACCTGGCTGAGGACGTACTTCACGTCGTCAATGGTGGCGTTGGTGGGCTGCTCCACTTCCATGTACTTGGTGTTGTCAAAAAAGGCGCTGGGGGCTCCGTCGGTGCAGTAGCCCACCATCTGCTGCCAGGTGTAGGCTCCCACCTTCATCGGCTCCAGCACGGCGGGCTGGGCAAAGATGAACATCAGGCTCAGGCCAGCCACCACCCCCGCCACACGGGGCATAATGGTCTTTCCTGTGGGCCGGAACTTGCCCCAGGTTAAGTACTTGCGCAAGAGAATGGCCGCCACCAGCAGCACGCCCAACCACAGATACATGTCACGGGTCAAGCTCAGCTTGTAACTGCCGGACACCGCTGCCGCCGTCTCCAGCGCGGAGAAGTCCCAGGGGAGAATGGGGGTGCCCCGGAACAGATTGACAAAGTAGTTGGCCATGCCCCATAGGGCGGACAGCAGGTGCACCACCAAGCTGCTCATCACCGGGTACCCAGTGAAGGAACACAGCAACCAGTACACCCCGGCCAACCACAGCCCGTTGGCCGCCACTGCCATGAGCTTGACGTCTACGAACTTGGTGCCCATGATCAGCTGCATGAGATAAAACGCCGTCACGGGGGTCAGCAGCATCACGGTGAGCAGAATGCCTCTCCTTTTCTTGTCCATTTCTTTCCATTCCATCACAATTTCTCCAGGTTCCTTTCCTTTTTGCATATTCACACAGACTATACACGAATTTTACACAAAAGTCAAATTGCAAAAGGGACAAAAAATTGCCGTAGACCCTGGAAGTCTACGGCAATTCTCCTTGGATTATGAATGATTTTCCACAATTTCACCAGCCCGGTAGGCGGCCACCAGGTCCTTGAGGTCCCGGATTTGCTCCAGCAGCTGACGGCCCACGTCGGTCTGCCGAATCTTCATGCGCTGTTCCATGCGCTCGAAGATCTCCGAGCTGGAGGAGATATCCCAGTTCTCATGGATGGCCCGCTCCCGGCCTGCAAAAGGCTGGTGGGAGACCAGGCGCATGAAGTTGGAGTTGTAGATGAGGGTATACCCGGCGATGCCGGTGGTCTTCTGGTAGGCCTTGCAGAACCCGCCGTCGATGACGATGAGCTTGCCGCCCCCCTTCACCGGGCTCTCCCCCTTCTTGGACTTCACCGGGATGTGTCCGTTGATGATGTGGGAGTGGGCCCCCTCCAGGCCGAACTCGTGGAGGATTTTCTCGCACACCTGGGGGTCGTGGTACAGGCGATAGTAGGCGTTTTTCTGCTCGATCCAGGTGGACTCGTCGGCAATGAACCGCCGCTCGAAGGTGGTCATGCGGTCCCGGCCAAAGATGGGGCTGTTGCGCCCGGCCCACAAAAACCACAGAAAGTCCATGCCGAACTGCCGCTCCGGGGAGCCCACCTTATCATAATAGGCCCTGCGGGCGGCCAGGTCGGCAAAGTCCAGAAACTCCTTGCCCCCCAGGCTGTCGCAGCCGATGGAGAAGCGCATAAACTCCCCCTCTTCGGTCATGGGGATGCAGCCGTGGAACAGCAGGTTTCCGTTGAACACCTGGTACAGGCTGCCCTTGGAGTAGAGGAAGCGGACGTGGCGCTGGAGCTTCTCACTGTGGCGGAAGGAGCGGGTGAGCTGGTTGATGAGCTTCTCCTCTTCCGGGGTGAGGGTGTAGGGGTCGGCGGGGTCCACGGTGGGGAAGTCGGTGTCCTCCATGGCGTAGGTCTTGCCGTCCACCACCACCGTCTTGTCCTCGTAGTTGATCTTGTCCAGCAGCAGCCGGTCATCCATGCGGAAGCAGGGGTTGCGCATGATCTTCTGCCCCTCCAGCTTGAAGAGGATGATGGTAATGGCCTTGTACATCTGGGCGGCCAGGCGCTTGTCCCGCTCGTTGTAGTTCTCCTCGTCCTCCCGGCTGAGTTTGACCTCAAAGCGGCTGACATCACAGTCCTTGTACACCTCGGCGGCGAACACGGACAAAGGGCGCAGAGAGATGCCGTACCCCGTCTCGATGACGTCCAGGTTGTTGTAGCGCAGGGAGTTGACCAGCACGGTGGCCACCAGGGTACGGGAGCCGGAGGCGGCGCCCATCCACAGTACGTCGTGGTTGCCCCACTGGATGTCCACGCTGTGGTGGTCCATCAGGGCGTCCAGAATGATATCCGCACCGGGGCCCCGGTCGAAGATATCCCCCACAATGTGCAGGTGGTCCACCGCCAGGCGCTTGATGAGCTGACACAGCTGCACCAGGAAGTTCCCCGCCCGGTCCAGCTCAATGATGGTGGAGATGATATTCTCGTAGTAGTCCCGCTTGTCGGTGTCCTCGTAGTGGGTGTGGATGAGCTCATCGATGATGTAGGCGTACTCTTTGGGCATGGCCTTACGCACCTTGGAGCGGGTGTACTTGGAGCTGACCAGACAGCAGATTTCAATGAGGCGGTGGAAGGTCAGGCGGTACCACTCCTCCATGTCCTCCTGGTTCATGCGGCTCTGGAGCTCCTCCAGCTTCTCCCGGGGGTAGTAGATGAGGGTGGCCAGCTGGTCCCGGTCCGCCTTGGACACGCTGGTGGCAAACAGCTGGTCAATCTTCTCCCGCACCACCCCGGAGGCGGAGTTGAGGATATGCTGGAAAGCCTCGTACTCCCCGTGGACATCCGAGATGAAGTGCTCGGTGCCCTTGGGAAGGATGAGAATGGCCTGGAGGTTGATGATCTCGGTGCTGGCGGCCTGGACCGTGGGGTACTGCTTGGCCAGCATGCGCAGATAGTGCAGGTTGTCCTGTTCGCTGCCGTGGGTATTGGTATCCTGGTTCATGTCATAACCTCCTAACTGGTGTGTATGGGGTCCCGGGCCTTAGATGCGGGCCACGCCGCTGTCCCGGGCTGCCTGGGCCACAGCGGCGGCCACGGCGGGGCACACCCGCTGGTCAAAGGGGGCGGGAATGATATAGTCGGGGGTGAGCTCCTCGTCGCTGACCAGCTGGGCCAGAGCACGGGCGGCGGCCAGCTTCATCTCCTCGTTGATATCGCTGGCTCGCACGTCGAAGGCGCCCCGGAACACGCCGGGGAAGGCCAGAACGTTGTTGATCTGGTTGGGGAAGTCGCTGCGGCCGGTTCCGATGACGGCGGCCCCAGCCTCCCGGGCCAGGTCGGGCATGATCTCGGGCACGGGGTTGGCCATGGGGAAGAGGATGGGGTTGGGGGCCATGGTCTTCACCATCTCGGGGGTGACCACGCCGGGGGAGGACACGCCGATGAACAGGTCGGCGCCCACCATCACGTCGGCCAGGGAGCCGGACTTGTCCTGCTTGTTGGACAGCTCCAGCAGGGCCTTCTTCTCGTCGTTGAGGTCGGTGCGGGCCGAGCAGATGGCGCCCTTGCGGTCACAGATGATGGCGTCGCCCAGACCCATGGACTTCAAGAGCTTGAAAATGGCAGTGCCAGCGGCGCCAGCGCCGGAGAACACGGCGGTGATGTCCTCAATCTTCTTGTTCACCAGCTTCAGGGCGTTGATGAGGGCGGCGGCCACGATGATGGCGGTGCCGTGCTGGTCGTCGTGGAAGATGGGAATGTCGCACACCTCTTTGAGCTTGCGCTCGATCTCAAAGCAGCGGGGGGCGGAGATGTCCTCCAGGTTGATGCCGCCGAAGGAGCCTGCCAGCAGGGAAACGGTGTGGACGATCTCGTCCACATCCTTGGAGCGAATGCACAGAGGCACGGCGTTGACGTCGCCGAAGGCCTTGAACAGCACGCACTTGCCCTCCATCACCGGCATACCGGCCTCGGGGCCGATGTCGCCCAGGCCCAGCACGGCGGTGCCGTCGGTGACCACCGCCACGGTGTTCCACCGTCCGGTGAGCTCGTAGCTCTTGCTGATATCCTTCTGAATCTCCAGGCAGGGCTGGGCCACGCCGGGGGTATAGGCCAGGGACAGGGCCTGGCGGTCCTTGACCTCCATCTTGGGCACGGTGTCCAGCTTGCCCCGCCACTGATAGTGCAGTTTCAAAGATTCTGCTGCGTAATCCATATCTCTTAAACTCCTTTTTCCACTCTTCCATCTGGGATGGAAGGAATTGTTATACAATAGTGTTATCATATTACACCATGTTTCAAAATAAAAGGACCCTTCCCACACGTCGCCTACCAAGGTCTCTGCTTTAATCAAACAGGACCTCCCAGTTGGGACTGTGAAACGCTTCGAAGCACATGCGGATCTGTTCCTCGTTGTTTTTTTCCGTTGCCAACGTTGGCAGTTCCTCCGCCGAGAAATAGGCAAACCCTTGGGTCTCGATGTTTTCTTCAAAGTGGCCGCCAACTACGGTGCATAAGACAAAGATCTTGCATACACCGTAGGGGTATACGGGCAAATTGTGCTTTGACCGATCCTGTACGGCTATGATTTTGTCCGCAGTGACATCCAGGCCGGCTTCCTCCTTGACCTCTTTGATGGTGTTCTCTTTCACCGAGACATCCACATCGCACCAACCGCCCGGGAGCGCCCATCGGCCGTCATGCTCCTGCACCAGCAGGATTTTCCCCTGGTCAAACATGGCTGCCCTCGTGTCAATTTTCGGCGTTTGATACCCCGTTTCGTTGCAAAACAAATCCTTGACCTTGTTGAGCGGAAGCTCCGTTTGATGGGAAACCATTTCCGCTGCCACCGTGCGGACCCGCTCAAACCGTTCCAAATCAAATCTGTCTTTGGAATAGAACAGGCCTGCCTGTGCGATGCTCTGCAATTCCATGGCCCACTCCAACCACTTTTCCTGTGTATCCATTTCAAACTCCTCATAAAAATCCGATTTGTTTCCTTGAATATGCCTGTGAATGGAATTGTTGTGCAATAGTGATATCATATCATACCATCTTGCAAAATAAAAGAGCTATGCCCACAGTTTTCACGGCTTCATCTTGTAATTCCATGCCAAACCCTGTATAATCGTTGGGAATATATAACGTCTGAAAGGATGTCCTTATCTATGAAGCTCGGTATCGGCGTTCACACGCTGGATTCTATATCTCCATACCTCTCCATAAACGCCGCTAAAGCCTGATATAGCGCGGTTTTACGCAAAACCAACCAAATTATAACTTCATATTTCTCTATGCAGTCCCACGCGGAAATGGCGTAAAAATGGCGTAGAGGAATCGGCTAATTTGCAGATGGAAAAGAGCACTACTACTTTTAGAAAACACAAGATGAGCACGGCCTATACAAATGGGTCGTGCTCATATTACATAAGTCCACCTTAGAAACTCCATCCCTCTTTTTCGCAAAGGCCAAGAATATCCACACATGGAACATGAAGATTTTGACATATAAAAGGTATTTTCTTTTCGATGTAGATGCACTTCACCCGCCCCTCATATCGGGGCAGCAGTGCTTTGAGGGCTTCCAGATTGTCCCCGTGGATAATCATGTTCTCGCTGCCGTTGTCCTCAGCGTGCTGGCCGCTCTCATCAAAGCTGTACTGCCGGTCAAGCACCCGGAACGGCACTTCCTGATGATGGTTGATGACCTTCTCTTTTCCAATCCATTCCAATGTGGGCATGGGTCGTTCCTCCCTGTCGCTGTTGTCGCAAAAGACCTTTCCCGTATCGGGAGGGCCGTATTTTGTCTAATCGAACCCGAACCGTGTTGCGGGCATCTTAATTTCGAGTGCAGTTCACTGTCAGCCAACCAGCGTTTTCAGCACATCTATGATCTGGCTATACTCAATGTGGGCGGCGTAGGCAAATTGCTTGCGGTACTTCTCCCACATGGATTTGAGTTCTCGGCTGGTTTCAATGTTGTGCAGAATAGCGGACACATCCGCAATCTGACGGACTGTGCCGCGATGGGTTGCGGTGGCGTTCAACGCTTCGGTAAACACAGCCTTATCAAATTTCTGTGTGGTTGCCAGAATGTACGCATCGTAAAAATCTCTCGGTCGGGTGTTGAACACGCCGCGCCGAAGGATGGTCTCCACCTTCTCCGCCATGACGGTTTCGATGTTGTATGCCCACAGCTCGTAGGATTTTTCGTCATCGAAAATTTCTGAAAATTGGTACTGCACCGCATGAGGCGTGATAGCGTCCCCGGTGGACACATCGATGCTCAGCGGAGTAATCAGCGTGTCAAAATGGGCGTTCAGCATCACCCGATAGCCGCCGTAAATATCATCCTCCCGGATGGGCGAGATTTT
>ERZ1643251.609-NODE-609-length-49058-cov-5.968369_pt1 | contig 49058 bp, 23 predicted proteins | sample MGYA00579261_ERZ1643251 | MGnify/ENA primary metagenome ERZ1643251 (study PRJEB29033, sample SAMEA4952267) | chicken gut metagenome | biome: Broiler Chicken; feature: Gastrointestinal Tract; material: Caecum | place: Ireland | collected 2018 | study: Broiler... | reverse complement strand
TATTAAAGCACTGTAACCTCTGTTGAAAGGTCATAATTTACTGATATTCAAATTCAAATTTAATTATTTTTCTTTTATTTTCTCTTTTTTGTTACATCTGTTTATATTTTGCAAAACGGGGCGGATTGCTCCGCCCCATTTATATAGACTTTCTTTTTTATAGTGCCTCAAAACGCCGGGTACCTTCTTTGTCAAGCCATGCCAGAAAACCTCCGCTGGCCAGCATTAAAATCAGTGCCCACACACCCAAGTAGACCTCCGGCGTCATAGCCGCCCTCAGCCACAGCGGATATGGTACCGCCACAGCCGCAGCCAATGTGAAATTGCCCAGCATGGTCACAATTACCGACGCCCCCTGCTTCACCGGCTCCGTCTCGCTGACCCAGTCCATCCGTGGCAGCAGCAGGTTTATCACAAGGCCAAAGGCGCCGCTGCAAACCAAATACAGCACCGGCACCACAAGGATCAAAACGCCCATGAGTAAGGAAGCCTCTGCGGTCCACCACAGCATTGCGCCGCACAGGACAAAAACAGGAGCGGAAAGGACAATGTGGGCCCAGAGTTTTGCCCGCAGTACCGCCCGGGACGGTACCGGCAAACTGCGAATCACCCACAGATACCTTCCTTCCAGGGATACCGAAGGTGCTGAGATCATCACAGTGCTTCCCAACACGCACAACCCGGCACAAGCAAAAAACGGTATCAAATCACCCGCCCCCATCTGTGACGCCAACGTAAAGAGCAGCTCCCGCTTGACAAGCACAGCTACGCCCGCCACCAGTGTCATCAACACTCCCAGTCCGGAATTCAGGAGATATATAGGGCAAGTAAAAAACCTTGTCAGTTCTCTGTTTATAAGTGCTTTTCTTACAGACGTTTCCCGAATATCGCGGCTGTGGTATCTGGTCCTAGCCACCGGCCGCCGTGCGGTCACTATGGTCACAAAAGTCTTGGAGAGCAGCCACAGCATCAAGGCCGTCACTACCACTGTCACCGCAAGGAACGCCAACAGAAGGCCCCAGTTCCCCTCCAGGCCCATGCCAAAAGCATAAAAAGGCCACAAAAACAGCCTTACTCTTTCCGCCAGTACCGCGCCGCTGAGAAGGATGGTCTGAAGCAGAGCGTTGATACGGAAATACCCGTAGAAATACGCTGCCAGCAGGATGAGAGACAGCAATACCGTCATCAGATTCCGGCGGCGGAGCCTGGCGGTAAGAAGGCCAATCAGCCACCCGAACAGGCATCCCAGAGACAGTGCCAGCAACGATACCGCTAAAATTCCCAGCGCCAAAGCAAAGCTTCCCGGAAGCCCCCCCGGCTGCCCATGCCAGAACACCACCCCTGCCGGAACCAGCACCACCAGTACGATTAACAAGTCCATGGCAAACAGTGCCAAGGTGCGGCTGGCAAGAACCACTCCCGGCGCAATGGGCAGGGACAGCAGCAGTTCGTTGTCTTTTGCATCATATAGCTGGCTCTGAGCCATCAGGATGGTACTGCCTGCCGCCAGTACTACCGCGGCAATACCGGCCAGGGCAAAATACAGCCAGCCAAGGCCCATATCCGCCAAAGGACGCAGGGCGGAAAACCCCAACGCAAACATCCCGCCCAGGGCAACCACCAAATAAATAAGTAAAGCAGCATATACCGCCGCCATCCCACGGCTCCGGCGGCGGCGATTGCCGCCCATAACAGCGTCCAGCAGCAGCCGCAGCCGCACAGCACACAGCAGCTTAAGCATCCTCTGCCTCCAGTTCCAGGAAAACCGTCTCCAGGGACTGGTCCCCCTTGACCTCTTCCATAGGTCCCTTTGCCACTAAACGACCATTTTTAATAATTGCCACCTGGTGGCATAGCCGCTCCGCCACCTCCAGTACATGTGTGGAAAAGAAGATGGCGCCTCCCGCCTGGCACAACTCACCCATAACTCCTTTGAGCAGATGGGTGGCTTTGGGATCCAGGCCTACAAAAGGTTCGTCCAAAATCAACAGCTTCGGCTGATGGAGCAGTGCGGAGATAATGGCCAGCTTTTGCTTCATTCCGTGGGAATAGGCACTGATAGGCTGGCCCAGATCCTGGGTCAGCGCGAACATCTCGCCATAGCGCCCAATCCGCTCCCGGCGCTCCGCCTGGCCGACGCCAAACACATCCCCAATAAAGTTTAAATACTTTACACCCGTCATAAAATCGTATAAATCCGGATTATCTGGTAAATAAGCCAGCTGCCGTTTGCAGGCAATGGGGTCCTTTCTGACCGACACACCTCCCACCAGGATTTCTCCGCTGTCAAAGGGCAATATCCCACAGCAGGCCTTGATCGTGGTTGTTTTTCCTGCACCGTTGTGGCCAATAAAACCACAGATTTCGCCAGGACGAATATGCAAGGTGAGGTCGTCCACTGCTACTTTGCTGCCATACCGCTTGCTCAAATGCTGAATTTCTAACATGTGATGTCCCCTTCTTTCCCGTTTCTGTCACAAAACCGCTGCGCAAAGTATGACCCCGGTCACAACCCACGCAATTCCCGGTATCAGGTAAAGCCGCCATATGCCACCCTTTTCCTGTCCCGTTACTTTTACAATTTGGAACGCCTGGATCAGCACAAACAGCCCTGGGATCCCAATAACCGCCCAGACTTTAGGCAGAAAACCATTTGCCTGGCCCCGTATATCAAAATGTATCGGGACCTGCTGCGGAAGCCGGTTATATGCCAGTAAGAAGGCCGCCAGAGGCAGTAAACAGAGAATCATTCCCATCACCTTATGCTTCTTCATCGTTCTCTCTCCCTATATTTAGAATCTTGTCTAAACGTAAAATACCACACCCCAACCGACCTGTCAACATTTATTTCGATGTTCTTCTAATTGTTCTGGTGGAAGCCGCCTTAAGACGATGCAAAAAATGCTTCCCGGCCTATACAGGCCAGGAAGCATTTTTACTTTACAGTTCTTTCTGTTAAATCCTCAGCGGACAATGCCGTTCTCATAGACTGCCTTCATGGCCTTATAGGTCATATAGCAGTCCAGCTTGGACACCACCTCAAAGGGGGCGTGCATCGCCAGGACAGGCACGCCGGCATCCAGTGTATCGATATTCCGGTTGGCCATATAAGCCGCCACGGTACCGCCGCCGCCGGCGTCCACCTTGCCCAGCTCCGCCATCTGCCAGATAGCGCCGTTTTCATCAAAAATCCGACGGACATACGCCACCAGCTCTGCAGTGGCGTCGCTGGCCCCGGCCTTGCCGCGGCTGCCGGTGTACTTGCACAGGCCCACGCCATAATTCACCCGGGCGCTGTTACGCTTCTCATACACATCGGCAAAGTTGGGGTCGAAGGCGGCCGTCACGTCGGCGGAGAGGCAGAAAGCATTCTCCAGGCACACCCGCAGAGGAACGCCCTGGCTGTCGCACAGGTCCTCAATAAAGGTATCAAAGGCAGCAGTCTGCATACCGCTGACGCCAACGGAGCCAATCTCCTCCTTGTCCGCCAGGATGCACACCGCAGTCCGCGCGGGGGTGCCTTCCAGGTCAAACATCGCCTTCATAGCGGCATAGCCGCAGACACGGTCATCATGGCCATAGGCACCGATGAGGCTGCGATCCAGACCAATATCAGTAGCGTTCACCGCAGGCACCGCCTCCAGCTCAGCGGAAATAAAGTCCGCCTCAGTGAAGCCGTACTTCTCATAGAGAAGCTTCATAACCTGCAGCTTTACCCGGTCGCTTTCCTCGCCGGCCAGGGGCTCGCTGCCCACCAGCAGGTTCAGCTGCTCACCGGTGATGCCGTCGCTGAGGGGCTTCTTGCTCTGCTCAGCGCCCAGGTGGGGCAGCAGATCGTTGACCACCAGCTTGGGCTCATTGCCCTCCCCCAGAGCCACAGTAATTACAGAACCATCCTTCAGGGCCACCACACCATGGATCTCCAGGGGGATGGTCACCCACTGGTACTTGCGGATGCCGCCATAGTAATGGGTCTTGAGATAGGCCAGCTCACTGTCCTCATACAGGGGGGTGGGCTTGAGGTCCAGCCGAGGGCTGTCAATGTGGGCCGCTGTGATCTGTACACCCTTATCCAGGCCCTCGCTGCCGATTACGGCCAGCAGAAGCATCTTGCCCCGGTTATTCTTATAAATCTTGTCGCCAGCCTTCAGAGCCATGCCCCGGACATAAGGCTTGAAGCCAAGGGCCTCCGCCTGGCGGATCCCCTCCGTGACACACTCCCGCTCAGTCTTGCCGGCATCCAGAAACGCCTTGTAGCTCTCGCAGTAGGCGTTCATGGCGGCCCGCTCACTCTCCGGCATCCGATCATAGCCGTTCTTGGGCTCGCAGAGCACTTTCTCTTTCCATTCCTTGTTGTCCATTTGTCTTACTCCTCTCAATCTTCATTCGTTAAGTCCGCGAAAAACGAATAGATTAACTGATCAAACTCTGCCTTACTCCCGGCTCTGTTTTCCAGGAGAAAGGTACAGTTCCGGCGATAGAACTTGTCCGGTTTCTGGGCGGCAATACGGGCCTTGGCCCGTTCTTCACTGATGCCGTCGCGGGCCATGATCCGCTTCATGCGGACATCCGGCGCAGCCGTCAGAGCCACGGTCCAGTCGCACAAATCGCCCAAGCCTGATTCTATCAGATTAATCGCATCAATGACAAGCCCTTTCTTCGTACAATTCTCAATTTTTTGTTTGACGGCGGAGGACACCGCCGGATAAACCAAGGCATTGAGCTTGTCCAGAGCGGCAGGGTTGCCGAAAACGATATCCCCCAGCGTCCGGCGGTCCAATTGCCCATCAGGCAGGAACACTTGGCCAAAGGCCTCCCGGATTCCCTGACGAAGACCTTGATCACGGGCAAGCAGCTGGTAGTACAGCGCGTCACAGTCCACCACCTGAAAGCCCAGCCGCTCCAGGGCAGTCAGGGCCGTGGTCTTTCCGGAGCCGGTAGGGCCGGTGATACCGATAACGGTCATTCCTCCCCCTCCCCCAGGTCTACCACCTGAAAGCCCGCCGCCTTCTTCAGGCGGTTGGCAATGGCAAGGCCCAAACCCTCGTCTCCGGGACACTGGGCAAAAATGGCGGTGACATCGGTCTCGTCAAAAGCACGCAGGGCGTCGAACACCCGACGGGCCTGCTCTCCCCTGTCCTGAACAGAACCGATATCGTGGACCACACAGCCAGGGAAGTCTCCTACGTACTCACTGAAAGCGATTACGCCGGTGTGCTCTCCCAGATTCCGGCGTATGTACCGGGCAGTGCGGCGGCTGTCCCCGGTAACCACTGTTACCGGAGCCTTAGGCGCATAGTGACGGTATTTCATTCCGGGAGCCTTAGGCCGTTCTCCGGCGGACAGCAGAGCTACCACTGCCTTGTCCACGGCCACCTCTCCCAGCACCTCCTTCAGAGCTTCCAGAGGCAATCCGCCGGGGCGGAGAAGCCGGGGAATGGGGCAAGTCAGATCAATAATGGTGGACTCCACCCCTACGCCGCAGGGGCCGCCGTCCACGATACCGTCAATACGGCCATCCATATCCTCGATCATGTGCCGGGCGCAGGTGGGACTGGGGCGTCCGGAAAGATTCCCCGAAGGCGCCGCCACCGGTACCTGGGCCACCTCAATGATGGCCAGCGTCACCGGATGGTTAGGGCAGCGGATCCCCACCGTGTCCAGGCCGCCGGTGGTGGCGTTGGGCACATTGGCCCGCCGCTGTAAAATCATGGTCAAGGGGCCAGGCCAGAACCGTCGGGCCAGCTCATAGGCCGTCGGCGGAACATTCCGGCAGTACCGGGTCAGCCAGGAGGCTGAGGGAATGTGGAGAATCAAGGGGTTGTCCTGGGGCCGTCCCTTGGCCTCAAAAATGTGGGTGACTGCCTGGGTGTTGAGCCCATTGGCCCCCAGGCCATACACCGTCTCTGTTGGGATTCCCAGAAGGCCGCCCCGGCGGATAATCTCCGCCGCAGCCTGAATCTCCTCCCGCTGGGCATCAGGATCCGTAATGTGAAAAATCTGCGTTTTCATCCCTTATTCGCTTCGCTCTCTGTTTAGATTATTCCTTGTCTTCTCCCGCCGACGCAAGTTTTGCCGCCTGAGCCGCTGTGGTCAGGGCGTCAATGATGGGATCGAGGCCGCCATTTATCACCGCATCGATATTGAAGTTCTTATTATCGCCGGTGAGGCGATGGTCTGTTACCCGCCCCTGGGGGAAATTATAGGTGCGGATCCGCTCACTGCGGTCACCGCTGCCTACCTGGCTGCGGCGCTGGGCGGCAATAGCGGCGTTCTGCTTCTCCAGCTCCGCCTCGTAGAGCTTGGTCCGCAGGATCTTCATGGCCCGATCCTTGTTCTTGTACTGGCTGCGCTCGTCCTGGCACTCCACCACCACCCCGGTGGGCAGGTGGGTGATGCGGATGGCGGACTCCGTCTTGTTGACGTGCTGGCCGCCGGCGCCGCTGGAGCGGAAGGTGTCGATCTGGAGGTCGTTGGGATTGATGGTGAACTCCACTTCCTCCGCCTCCGGCAGCACCGCCACCGTGGCCGCCGAGGTCTGGATCCGGCCGGAGGATTCCGTCACCGGCACCCGCTGGACCCGGTGGGTACCGCTCTCATACTTGAGGCGGGACCAGGCCCCCTCCCCCTCCACTGTAAAGCTGATTTCCTTTAATCCGCCTAGTTCCGTTTCGTTGGCGTTGGCTACTTCCAGCTTCCAGCCCCGGCTCTCCACATACATAGTGTACATCCGGAACAGATCCGCGGCAAAGAGCATGGCTTCCTCCCCGCCTACGCCGCCCCGGATCTCCATAATGACATTGCGGCTGTCGTTGGGATCCTTAGGCAGCAGGAGGATCTTCAGCTCCTCCCGCAGCCGTTCCCGCTCACCCTTGGCCCGCTGGAGCTCCTCCTGAGCCATCTCCTTCATCTCCGGGTCGCTGAGTAACGCCTGAGCGTCCCGCAGATCATCCTCCACCCGGCAGTAAGCCTGATAGGCCTCCACCACCGGTGTCAGCTCCTTTTGCTCCCGGGTGAGTTTGGCCAGACGTGCCGGATCGGCGTAAACCGAAGGGTCCTCCAGTTGGCTGACCAGGGCCTCATAGCGGTCGGCAATCTCCTTGAGCTGTCCCAGCATATCAGGTATCCTCCCGATCATCCCGGAGCCCCGCCAGGAATTCGTCCCGCCAGAAGGAGGAGCCCACCGTGCCGCACTGAATGGAGACTGCCCGCTCCCGGGGCTTGGGCACATAGAGATCCATCTGGTCAAAGACCTGCTCATACCGGTTTTCACTGGCCCTGGTAATCACATAAGCCACTCTCTTAAGCTCTTCCCCAAACTGAAGCAGGAAGCTGCGCATGGGAGCGCTGCACCGTCCCGCCCACACAGGGGTACCCAGAATCACTAGGTCATATTCTGAAAGAGGCAGCGCCGTCTCCGGCTTGTTCACCGGGGAAACCTTTCGTGACATGGCCTGCATCCCGCTGTACAACCATCCCGCCAAGCCGGAGCGGTTGATACCGTCCTCCAGTTTTACTGCCTCGCAGCCCAGCTCCTTGGCAATATCCTGCATCAGCGTCTCGGTTTTCCCGGTACGGCTGTAATAGACACATAATATTTTGGACATTCTTTTGTCCTCCTAATTCTGAAATTCCGTTACGGAAGCAGCACCTGCGCCGCCACGGCGAAAGCCTCCCGGATGAAATAGTTGACCGTCAGAGGCCAGTAGGCCTCCGGCATATGGGCCGCCACCGGCACCATCCAGGGTACCCCACACAGGAGGTGGGCCCGGCAGAGGTGGTAGTCGCTGGTGACCACGGCGATATTGGAGGTTACATCAATTCCATTGTCATGAAGCATCGCTATGGAAAATTCAATATTCTCCTCCGTGTTGTCCGCCTGGTCCTCCAAAAAGATCCGGTCTGCCGCCACGCCGTGGTCAATGAGCCAGTCCGCCATGCACTGGGCCTCGGAGATGTCCTCCCCCGGCCCCTGGGAACCAGTGACCACGATGGGGATATCCGGCTTGTCGGCGATGTAGCCCAAGGCTGCCTCCAGCCGCACCTGTAAGCTCAGGGAAGGGACAGTGCCGTTGACCCCGGCCCCCAGCACCACCACGGCGGCAACTGCCGTATCGTTATCCGTCCTGGCCCAGGAAATCACCCAGGCCTCTAGGGCTGTAAAGAGGATCATTCCTGCACCTATACCCGCAAGTAAAATCGCCTTACAGATTCTGGCCCATCTATGTTTTTTCCCTAATCGCCACAAAAACCCCAGGCACAGCAGCACTGCCGCAGCAGCAAAGAGCAGGTAACCACTAAAACGCATGGGAGTATAACCAAAAGCGAAGAAAGCCCCCAGCGCGGCACAGAGGGCGGCAGCGATCCAGAACCCCCGCTTCATCCCTCTGCCTCCTCGCTGAGCTGCTCCCAGCGCTCCATCAGCGCCAGCAGCTCCTCGTCCATCTGCTCCTTTTCAGCATAGAGGACACTATACTTCTCATAGTCACAGGCATTGGCCTCCAGCTCCGCCTCCTTAGCCTTGAGGGCGGCTTCCAGCTTGTCAATCTCCCGCTGGACGATGGTCAGCTGCTTGCGGGCAGCCTGCTGGGCCTTGCCGCCCTTCTGCACCGCCGCCTTTGTCTGGGCAGCCAGCTTGTCCGCCGCTTTCTTCTCCTCCCGGGCCTTCTCCAGGGCCAGGGCCTTCTGCCGCTCCTTGATCTCCCGGTAGCGCTGGAAGGGCACCGGATAGTCGGTAATAACCCCGTTTTCCAGCTCCCAGACCCGGGTGGCAAAGCGGTTGATGAAGTAGCGATCGTGGCTGACAAAGAGAAGGGCCCCTTCATAGGCCTCCACCGCTTCCTCGATCCACTCCCGGCTGGCAATATCCAGGTGGTTGGTAGGCTCGTCCAGCACCAGGAGGTTGATCTCCTCGTCCATGAGCATACACAGCCGCAGACGGCTCTGCTCCCCGCCGGAAAGGACAGACACCGGCTTGAACACGTCTTCCCCCCGGAAGTTGAAGGCCCCCAACCGGTCCCGGGCCGCCTGGGTGGTCATGCCCCGCTTGGCATAGAGCATGGTATCCACCAGGTTCCGCCGGGGATCGTCAAAGTGGATGATCTGGGGCAGGTAGGCACAGCGCACCGTGGGGCCGAACTTTACCCGCCCCTCGTCGGGCTGCTCCTCCCCCATGAGGATCTTCAGCATCGTGGATTTTCCCACGCCGTTGTCTCCGATGAGGGCGATCCGCTCACCGCCCTCTACCCGGAGCTCCACGTCATGAAACAGCACCCGGTCCCCAAAGGATTTTCCCAGGGACTTGATTTCCATAACCTCGTCCCCCAGAAACTCCATCTCCCCGAAGCGGTTGGTCATGGATCTGGCCTTGTCTGGCCGCTGGGTCTGCTGGATCCGGGCAATTCGCTTTTCAATGGAAAAGGCCCGCTTGTGGAGCAGCTCCGTGTTGTGCTCGTGCATCCGCTTGGCAGTCTCCGTCAAGCGCTGAATCTCCGCCTGCTCCTTCTCATACCGGCGCATCCGCTCCACATACCGCTTTTCCTTCTCAATGGCGTAGAAGCTGTAATTGCCAGAGTAGAATTCCGCCTTGCCACCGGAGATTTCGATGACCCGGGTGATGGTCCGGTCCAGGAAGTACCGGTCGTGGCTGATGGTAACCACTGTACCCTTAAAGTGTCGGACGTACTCCTCCAACCACTCCACCGCATGAAGATCCAGGTGGTTGGTGGGTTCGTCCAACAGAAGGATATCCGTATCCTCCAGAATCAGCCGTCCCAGGTTCACCCGGGTCTTTTCCCCGCCGGAGAGGCTGTCAAAGAGCTGGCACCGCATCTCCGGCGGAATGGACAGGCCGTTGGCCACCTTATTGACGGCGGTCTCCGTGTCGTAGCCGCCGATACCTTCAAATTTTGCGGACAGCTCTCCGTACCGCTTCAGGGTCAGCTCGCTGCTGTCCCCGGCAGCCATGGCGGCGGCCAGTGCCGCCATCTCCTCCGCCAGCTTCTGGTGGCGGGAAAAAGCGGTATTGAGCACATCCTCCACCGTGAAGCCCACCGGGTAGACGGGAATCTGGGAGATAAGCCCCAGGCGGCGGCCCTTGGCGATAACCACCTCTCCCTCATCATAGTCCATCTCTCCCGTGAGGATCTTGAAGAGGGTGGATTTCCCTGCGCCATTGCGGCCCAAAAGGCCTACCCGCTCCCCAGTCTCCACCTGGAACGTGATGCCGTCCAATATATTGTTTCCGATCTCAAAGGACTTGACAAGTCCGTTTACACTGATCTCTGTCATGGTTTCTCTCTCTGTCCCTCATCGTGGGGGCACTACTACTTATTAATCTTGATAATCATACTCCCGCAGGTAATCTGCCACTAAGTCGAACCGTCCGGAGAAATGGGATGCCTTCAGCAGCAGGGCGGAACCGGGCGTATAGGCTGCCAGAAGATCCTCATAGGCATCTTTCTTGTCGGCGTACCACCGGACATCCGGGCAGCCCGCCTCCTTGGCGGCAGGCACCATATACTCCTTGCAGAAGGGACCAACCGCCAGCAGCATATCGATCCCCAGCTCTCCCAGAAGCTGGCCCATGGCCCGGTGGCCAGGCTCCGTGGCAGCGCCCAGCTCCTTCATATCCCCCAGCATGGCAATGCGCTTGCCGCAATCGGTCTTGGCGAGGATCCGGATGGCTGCCTCCATGGACTGGGGATTGGCGTTGTAGCTGTCATTGAGAAGGATCCGGCCGCCCGGCAGGTTTTCCACCCGCATCCGCTCCCCGGCAGGCTGATACTGGCTCACGCCCCGGCAGATCTCCTCTTTGGTCAGGCCCAGCCGCTCACCAATCACAACCGCCATGGAGGCGGCATAGATCATGTGAACACCGGGAGCAGGAATGGACAGGGGGTAAGCCTCCTCTGCGGTGCGGACGGTGCAGCGCACACCATTCACCCCCAGGTCCTCCACATCTTCCACCCGGACATTGCAGTTGTCCCCCATACCGCAGCGGAGGATCTCACAGGGCAGCTCCACCGTATTGAGCAGCTCATCGTCGCCGTTGAGCACCGCCACGCCGCCGGGCCGCAAATTCTCGAAGATCTCGCACTTGGCCCGCAGGATGGCCTCCTTACTGCCCAGATACTCCATATGGGCCTCGCCGATGTTGCCGATGACGGCAAAATCCGGCTGTACCATTTCCCCCATGTTCCGAATCTGGCCCGGGGCGTCCATGCCGGTCTCGATGACCGCCGCCTGATGCTCCGGAGCCAGCTCCAGCATGATGAGGGGGGTGCCGATATCACCGTTGAAGTTTCCCTTGGTCTTGAGGGTGTTCAGCCGCTGGGAGAGAACGGTGGCGATCATCTCCTTGATGGTGGTCTTGCCGGTGCTGCCGGTGATCTGTACCACCGGCAGGGTAAACTGGCCCCGGTACCACTGGGCCAGATCCTTCATGGCCCCCTTGGTATCCGGCACCTGAATATAGGTCTTATCCGGCCGCAAGGTCTCCGGCAGGCGGGCGCAGAAGCACCCGGCCGCTCCCGCCTCCAGTGCCTTATCAATAAAATCATGGCCGTCAAATTTTTCCCCCACAATGGGCACAAACCAGACGCCGGGGGTGATTTGCCGGCTGTCGGTGGACAGAGCGGTAACTGTCAGGGTCTCGTCACCATGCAGGACACCGTGGACGGCGTCTCTCATTTGAGCAGCGGTAACAGGCAGCATACTATTTCTCCTTTCGCCGCAAAGCGGCTGTTCCCAGGCTATCCCCAAGGGACGCCTTCTCTTGTTCTTCTTACCGGCCCGCTCCACGGGCCTCCATAGACAAGGCCAAGATTTCCTGGCACAGCGTGTCAAAATCCATCCCCGCGGCGGCAGCTTCCTTAGGCAGGAGGCTGGCAGGCGTCATTCCCGGCAGGGTGTTGATCTCCAGGCACCAGGGTCGGCCTTCTTCATCCAGAATGAAATCCGCCCGGGAGTAGGCCGTAAGACCCAGGGCCCGGTGGAGCCGCAGAGTGGCCTCCCCCATAAGGTGCCACTGTTCCTTGGTCACCGGAGCAGGGCACACCTCCTGGCTTCCCCCCTCCTGATACTTGGCGGCGTAGTCAAAATAAGCGCCGCAGCAGGGAATGATCTCCACCGGCGGCAGATACCGCTCCCCCAGGACCCCCACGGCAATATCCCGGCCAAAAAGCTTTTTCTCAACGATCACATGGCCGCCGTATTGTAAGGTATCCTCCAGGGCCTGGGCCAGCTGCTCCCGGGTGTCCGGCAGGGCTACCCCCAGAGAGGAGCCTCCGTTGATGATCTTTACCGCGCAGGGCACTGGCAGTTCCTCTGTCAGCCGGGGAATATCTTTTTCCTCGTAGATCAGCTCCCGCCAGGGAGGCGTCAGGATCCCTACCCGCTCCATCATCTGCTTGGCCACCGCCTTATTCATGGCCATGCCGGAGGAAAGGTAGCCGGAGCCGGTATAGGGGATCCCCAACAGGTCAAAAGCCGCCTGGACCCGTCCGTCCTCGCCGCACTCCCCGTGGAGCCCCAGGAACACCATATCCGCCTGGGAACAGATCTCCAACACTCCCGGCCCGAAAAGGCGGGCCGACTGATCTGCCCGGCTGCGGCGTACCGCCTCCAGGTCCGGCGCCTGAGCACTGATGGATATCTCTTCACAAAGGCCCTCCGGCGCGGAAAACGCTTCCTTTTCCCGGCCACTGTATGCCGGAATTCCCAGGTACATATCCACCAGCACGGCTTGGTGTCCTTTGTTCCGCAGGGCACGGCAAATGCCGGTGCCGGATACCAGGGAGACCTGGCGCTCCGGCGACAGTCCGCCGGCCAATACCACAATATTCAAATGGGCAACGCTCCTTATTTCGGTCTTTGCCTAAGGCAATACAGAATATAGTATAGCATGGGACACCGGAAAATACAACCATACCACCATAATAATCCCTTTTACCGGGGAAGTTCCTCCTTCTTTGCCATCCATCCCCCTATTTTTAGCACTCTCTTGCGACGAGTGCTAAAATTCATAGTTCGGTCATATTTTCCGCTATATTTGTTCATAAATCAGGGGCATGATATAGACATAAACAGAAAGGAAAAAGGAAGCGAGGCCAATGGAAAGCTAAAAGATCTTTGACAGGCTGCCAAAGCGGCCGCCCTGATACACGCCCCATGGGGCACGGGAGCCCGTCGCTCCCACCAATCAATTTGTTTAATAAATTTTCTGATATGGAGGTTAACTATTATGTTTGAACTGATGCCTTTTGGTCGTAACGATCTGTATCGTCCCTTCCGTGATCTGGAAAACCTGGAACGCAGCTTCTTCTCCGGCAAGGAGCTTGGCGGTTTCAAGACCGATATTAAGGATACCGGCAACGCTTATGTGCTGGAAGCCGATCTGCCCGGTGTAAAGAAGGAAGATATCCATATCGACATTGACGGCGATTACCTCTCCATCACCGCTCAGCGTAACAACGAGAAGAGCGAGAAGGACAAGGAGGGCAATTACATCCGCTGTGAGCGGTCCTATGGCTCCTTCTCCCGGAGTTTTGATATCTCCGGCGTCAAGGCAGAGGATATTACTGCGGCCTATGACAACGGCGTGTTGACCCTGACCATGCCCAAGCGTGAAGCCGCTGTACCCACCGCCCGCCGCCTGGAAATCCAGTAACACCACTTCCCGGGACAACACCTCGGGATATGCAGAGCCCGCGCCGGGCATAACCCGGCGCGGGCTTCTCGTTTTAGCACTCTTTTTAGAAGAGTGCTAATGTTTACAGTTTGGTCATATTCTGTTCATAATTGCCCTGCATGATAGGGCCAGTAAATATATATGTATCACCGGCCCGGTTATGGGCCAGTACACAACAGGAGGCTTACCAACGATTATGGCAAAGAAAGAATTTCAGGCAGAATCCAAGCGGTTGCTGGATCTGATGATCAACTCCATTTATACCCACAAGGAGATTTTCCTTCGGGAGATCATCTCCAATGCCAGCGATGCCATCGACAAGCTCTGCTACCAGTCCCTCACCGATGAAAATGTAGGTATGAAGCGGGAGGATTTCCGTATCCATATCCAATCGGATCCTGAGAACCGCATCCTTACCGTCAGCGACAATGGTATCGGCATGGACGAGGCAGATCTGGAGAAGAATCTGGGCGTCATCGCTTCCAGCGGCACCTACCAGTTCCGCCAGGAAACCGGCAAGGACGCGGAGGATGTCAGCGTCATCGGCCAGTTTGGCGTGGGCTTCTACTCCGCCTTTATGGTGGCTGACCGCATTACCGTCATTACCCGGAAGTACGGCGCGGACAGCGCCTGCCGCTGGGAGAGCGAGGGAGCCGACGGCTATACCATCACCCCCTGCGAACGAAGCAGCGTGGGCACTGACATTATCATGCACATCAAGCCCGACACCGAAGAGGAGAAGTACAGCGAATACCTGGAAGAGTACACCCTCCGCAACCTGGTGAAGAAGTACTCCGACTACATCCGCTGGCCCATCCGCATGGAAGTCACCAAGACCCGGAAGAAAGAGGGCTGTCCTGAGGACAAGCCCGAGTACGAGGACTACAAGGAGGAGGAGACCCTCAACAGCATGGTACCCCTGTGGCAGCGCCGCAAGAGCGATGTCACCAAGGAGGAGTACGACAAATTCTACCAGGAGAAGTTCGGCGACTTTACACCGCCCCAGTCCGTCATTACCATTTCTGCCGAGGGGCAGGTATCCTACAAAGCCCTGCTGTATATCCCCGGCCGTCCTCCCTTTGACTACTATACCAGCGACTATGAGCGGGGCCTTCAGCTCTACTCCTCCGGCGTGATGATCATGGACAAGTGCCCCGACCTCATCGGCGAGCACTTTGGCTTCGTCAAGGGTGTGGTGGACTCCCCGGACCTGAGCCTCAACATTTCCCGTGAGCTGCTCCAGCACGACCGACAGCTCAAGCTTATGGCCGCCAACATCGAAAAGAAAGTCAAGAGCGAGTTGGAGCGGCTGCTGAAAGAGGACCGGGAGGGCTATGAGAAGTTCTTCAAGAACTTCGGCCGTCAGCTGAAGGTAGGCTGCCTCAACAACTACGGCGCCAAGCGGGAGCTGCTCCAGGATCTGCTGCTGTTCTACTCCTCCACAGAGAAGAAGCTGGTGACTCTCCAGGAGTATGTGGACCGGATGCCGGAAAGCCAGAAATACATCTACTACGCCGCCGGCGAAAACGTGGCCATGATGGACAACCTGCCCCAGACAGAGCTGCTGCGGGAGCGGAATATGGAGATCCTCTACCTCACCGACCAGCCCGACGAGCTGCTCATGGAGATCCTCCGGGAGTACAAGGGCAAGGAACTGCGCTCTGCTGTGGATGGGGATCTGGGCCTGGACGACCTGCCGGAAACCAAGGAGAAGGATGAGGAGGCAAAAGATACCTTTGCCTTCATCAAGGAAGCCCTGTCCGGCGAAGTGGACGAGGTCCGTGCCTCCCGGAAGCTGAAGACCCACCCGGTGTGCCTCACCAGCGGCGAGGGCGTCAGCTTCGAGATGGAGCGGTATTTCGCTGTGGCCCAGCCGGAAATGGGCATCAAGGCCAAGCGGATTCTGGAGGTAAATGTGGACCATCCCGCCTTTGCCGCCCTGGATGCCGCCCGCACCGCCGATCCTGAAAAGGCCAAGAAGTACGCCCGGGTCCTCCTCAACCAGGCCAAGCTCATTGCGGGGCTGCCCATTGACGATCCCTCCGGCTACACTGACCTGCTGTGCAGCCTGTGGAACTAACCGTTTCCCATCACATATCCACAATGAAATGAAAAAGGGCCTGTGTCCGGATAAAACCGGACACAGGCCCTTACTACTTTTTTCACAGCTTAACCCGGGCAGTAATCAGGGCTCCGGCAGCGCCAATGCACACGCCCGCCACTGTCCCCGCCACCAGCAGGGCGGGCAGGTACCAGATCAGATCCGTAGTTCCCAGCACCGCCATGGCCACCAGGATCTGGCCGATGTTGTGGCATACGCCGCCGGCAATGCTGACCCCCAGGAGGGAAAACTTCCCGGTTTTCCGCAGCAGCAGCATCACCAGAAGGCTCAGCGCCGCCCCTGCCAGAGCGTACGCAAAGCTGAAGGCGTTGCCAAAGGTGAAGGTCACCAGCAGCACCCGCACCAGGGAGATCACCGCCGCCTGCCGTGGTCCCAGCTTGTACAGGGCAAAAATCACCACCAGATTGGCAAGGCCCAGCTTCACTCCCGGCACCGCCAGAGACAGCGGTACCATGCTCTCCAGCCAGCTGAGGACCATGGCCAAAGCCACCAGCAAAGCAAACCGGGCCAGCCCCCGGCTGGCCTTTCCTGTTGCCATTTTCCCAGTCTCCTTCCTATCGGGCCACAGCGTCCAAGCCGCCGGAGGCCCCTTCGATACGGACTACCAAACGATGGGGCAGGCATACAATGGTCTCCCCCTCCCGGGAGATCCAGCCGGTATGGACACAGGTGTGGTCGCCGCAATTTGCCTCTGTTACCGCCGCTCGCCCGCCGGTGATCTCCAGCACATTGTAGTCCTCTTCCCCGATAGTAACTGTCCGCTCTTCCTCAAGAGCGTAACGGCCCACTTCCGTACCGTCCACTGTCACCACCACCCAGCCGCCTTCTCCGCCAGGCCGCAGCAGGAACCACAGCGCCGCCGCCAGTACCAGTACCCCTACCGCCAGCAGCCAGTCATTCCGATGTCCTTTCAACGTTCCCGCCCCCTTGCCAAGCCGTGGATTTCGTGTATACTGTTCCTATGGTCCCAAAAGGACCGGTATTCCGATTATACCAGCGCCGCCCCACCGGCGCAAGGAGAACCTATGAGAAAACGACTGTCCCTCTTTTTGTTCCTATCCCTGCTGCTGGTCCTTCCGTTTTCCGGCTGCGGCACAAAGCAGCCTCTGGTGCGGGAGGATTTCCTTTTGGATACCTTTGTCTCCGTCACTCTCTATGACGGCAGCGAAGACCAGGCCCAGGGGGCCCTGGATCTCTGCCGCTCCTACGAAAAGGTCTTTTCTCGCACCGACCCGGACAGCGAACTCTATCAGCTTAACCACCGGGAGATCACTGAGGTTTCCGACCAACTGGCCGAAGTGATTTCCCTGGGACTGAAGTATGCCCAGCGCACCAACGGTGCCTTTGACATTACCGCCGGAAGCATTACCTCCTTGTGGGATTTTTCTGCCGAAACGCCCCAGGTCCCCGACCCGGCGGCGGTAGCGGCGGGTCTAGAGCACGTGGGCTGGGAAAAGGTCTCTCTCTCCGGAAATACTGTCACCTTCTCCGACCCAGATACCATCATTGACCTAGGCGGCATTGCCAAGGGCTATATCGCCGATCAAATGGCCGACTATCTCCGGCAGGAGGACGTCACCTCTGCCATCATCGATCTAGGCGGCAACCTGTACTGTCTGGGAACAAAGCCCGGCGGCCAGCCTTTTCAGGTGGGTGTCCAGTATCCCTATGAGGAGCGGCAGACGGTTATCGGTTCCCTGCCGGCAGAAAACCTGTCGGTGGTGACCTCCGGCGTCTATGAGCGCTGCTTCACCGCAGATGGCGTCCTGTACCACCACATTCTGGATACGTTTACCGGCTACCCGGTGGAAAACGACCTTCTCTCTGTAACCATTGTTAGCGACAAATCCGTGGATGGCGACGCCCTGAGCACCGCTTGTTTTGCCCTGGGGCTGGAGGATGGCATGTCGCTGATTGAGGATACAGAAGGCGTGGACGCCATTTTCATTACCGACGATTTTACGATCCACCTGTCTGACGGCTTGGAAGGCGTATTTCAGAAGGCCTGACCGCATCCCGCCACAAATACGCAGCGCCGCCCGCCTCTTATGTGAGACGGGCGGCGCTTTTTCATCCTGTCAGCGAAGCTGCCCTTTATGAAGCCAATCCACCTTAAAGAAATAGATGGTAAGGATCGTAACGCTGCATACCCAGGTAATGGGGTAGGACCAGAATACCACCCGGATGTCTTGGGTCAGAGGTACCATCAGCTGAATCCAGATCACTCGAAGGACACACCAGCAGCCCACCATTACGAACATGGGCACCCGGCTGAGTCCCGCACCACGAAGGACGCCTGCCATACCATGGGAATAAGCTACCAGCGCATAAGCAAAAACTATGTTTCGGGCCATCAAAACGCCATAGCGGATGACCTCGGGATCATCGTTGAAAAAGCGGATCAAATCCGGTGCGGCGAAGTAAATAAAGGCGCCGCCCAATTCTGAGACTACCATCGTGGCCACCAGGCCAAACGCAGCGCCTTTCTTGGCCCGCTCATACTGCTTGGCACCAATATTCTGGCTGACAAAGGTGGACAGGGCCAGAGAAAAACTTCCGGAGGGCAGCAGAGCAAAGCCATCCAGCTTGTTGTAAGCTCCGCAGCCTGCCATGGCAATTTCTCCAAAACTGTTGATGTTACTCTGCACCACCACATTGGACAGCGACACCACCGCGTTCTGGATGCCGCTGGGCAGGCCGATGGCAATGATCTGGCGGAGATACCGCTTGTCAATACGGATGGCCCGCCAGTCCATCCGGTAGACTGTATCCTCACGGATCATCTTCCAGTACACCAGCACCACGCTCAGCCCCTGGGCAATCACTGTGGCAAAGGCCGCGCCGCCGATCCCCATATCCATCACCGCGACAAACAGAAGATCCAGCGCTACATTGACAATAGTGGATACGATGAGGAAATACAGCGGCCGCTTGGAGTCTCCCAAGGCCCGGTAGATCCCGCTGCCGATATTGTACATCACCGTCGTCAGGACACCGGCAAAATAAATCCGGAAATACAGCACAGAGCTGTCCATCACACTCTCCGGCGTCTGCATCCAGCGCAGGATCAACGGCGTGATCGCTACGCCCACCACTGTCAGCGCTACGCCTGAAATGAGGCCAAAGGCAATGGTGGTATGGATCGTTGCCCGCATCTCCTCATACTGCTTTGCGCCATAGTAGCGGGACACCACTACGCCGGCTCCTACCGCCACACCCATCAGCAAACTGACCAACAAGTTGATCAGCGCTCCGGAGGAACCTACCGCCGCCAAGGCTTCCTTTCCTACAAACTTACCTACGATCACTGTATCTGCCGCGTTATAAAACTGCTGGAACACGTTACCCAGCAGCAGCGGCACAGTAAACAGCAGGATCTGTTTTCCGATGGGCCCCTCTGTTAGATTTACACTCGCACCCTTCGTTCCGCTCATAGGTCATCTCTTTTCCATACAGGAGCAGGTATGCCCTGTCTCCCTTTTTTCTTTATACTACCACCAGGCACCGGGGGTTCGTCAAGTCTATCCGGCAAAATTGAGCAGCTATTGTCTATTTCCGGCGGACAATCTCTGATCAAAAAACGCCGCCGCCTAAAAGGCGACGGCATACAGTGATATGCGAAGATGTCCTGGCGGCGATCAGGCCAGATCCTGGGCCAGGATGTAGCGGCGCATGGGCTTGACTTGGTACAGCAGCGTGAACACCACCATGGTCAGCACAATGTTGGGAGCGGCCCAGAGGATATTGTACAGGAAGGAGTAGAACCAGGGGCTGGTCATGGTCATACCCAGGAATTCATCCGGCATCCACTTGCCCCATACGAACACACCCACCAGATAGCTGCTAAGGAACTGCAGGCATCCGCCTACCAGCGTACCCCAGATGTGGCTGTTCTTCTTGCCGCGGAACAGCCCGGCGCCCAGGCCCAGCAGGCAGAAAGCCAGGAAGTAGTCGCAGATGATGGTGGTCCAGTCAATGGCCATACCGTTGCCAACCACATAGTTCAGGCCGCCGAAAACAAAGCCGGCCATGGCGCCCCAGCCCGCACCATAGCGGACGGCAAAAAATACGATAGGGAGCATGGAAATGTTCAGCAGGGAGCCGCCGTTGGGTAGCTGGCCCGGCAGGACTTCCTTCAACAGGTCGAGAATGATGGCCAGAGCAATCATCATCGCCGCCTCGCACAGGGCTTTTACGTTTCTGTTCATGTTTTCTTCCTCCTCAAAATAGTGGCGGGAAGTGCCGCGGGCAATAAAAAATCGCATACCCGCAAGCGTGGGCATACGACAATAATTATACCAAAGATAACGGTAATCGCATTCCTACGCCGGCATTACCCGGATCAGGTTCGAGGGACCTCGACGGCAATACGTCGCATCTCAGCCGGCATGCGCCAGCGCCCCTTGGATTGTGGTGCCAGTATAGCAGTGGTTCTTTCATCTGTCAATGGGCGATTTCGACAAATCCCGATCCAGCAGGAAAAGGCCGCAGTTAACCTCAATTCTCCCCAGCCAACCAAAAGGAAGCAGCGGGACCATCCCTTTGGATGATCCCGCTGTACATCTGATTCATTTGAATGAGACGCCCATCAGCCTACGCGCTTGGCTCCCTTATAGTAGCCGTTGTAATAGCTCTCGCTGAGGCTGTTGATCCGTACGCCCTCACTGCTGGAGGCGTGGATAAATTCATTGTTGCCGATGTAGATGCCCACATGGGAGCAAGCCTTACCGTTGCTTCGGGAAGGATCGCAGAAAAGCACCAGATCGCCGGGCTGGAGATCTGCCCGCTCCACATAGGTACCCACGGACTCCCACTGAGAAGTGGCAGAGTGGGGGAGGCTGTAACCCAGCAGGCTGTACACATACATGGTAAAGCCGGAGCAGTCAAACCCTCTGGAGGAAGACCCGCCGTACACATAGGGAACGCCCAGGTAACCCATAGCCAGCTCTACCGCCTCCGCACCAAGCTCACTGGCAGCGGAAGGATTGTAGGGGCGGACATATTCTGCGCTTATGTAACCGGCCACGCCGTCATAGTTCATGATGTACCAGCCGTCAGACAGGGAAATCAGCTCCACCATGCTTCCGGCGTAAACTTTCCCCAGAATGCTGCTGTCCGTGTTGGGCTCGCTGCGGACATTGACACAGGAGCCGGTAACGATCCCCCGGGGATCCGCCATCAGGATGCCGTCCACATAGACGTAGTTGGCATTGACGTAGCCCACCTGATCCTCCCAGGCCACATAGCACCATTCCCCATCCACAGACAGCACCGTCAGCTCTGCACCCGCATCAATGGTGGTGTAGATCTCGCTGTCATTGGAGGCCTGGGCCCGCAGATTCACATAACCGGTACCGTCAATCACTGCCGCACGGGGCTCCGCGCTGGCGGCAACCGCAGACAGTGTCTCGGTGGTCTCCTCCGCAGCTTCCTCTCCATTGGGGGTGTAGTCCACATAATCGGCAGAAACATAGCCGGTATAGGAACCATAGCTGACTTTGTACCAGCCATCCAGCTCTTCATAAACCTGGACGCTGGTTCCTTCCGTCAGGTAGGTCACCGTGGCGCAATTGGTGTTGGCCTCGCTGCGCATACGCAGGGAATCGGCCGTTACCACTGCCGAACCCACAACAGAGGCGGCGGCGGTGAGGGTCAACATCGCTGCCGACAGAGCCGACAGCAGGGCGGTCTTCATCAATACTCGTCTCATTCGTACATCCTCTTACTCTCTTACGTTCGTCGTTCGGTTCCTTACTTCCCAGCCAGTGCTCTCTCCAGCCAAATAGTAGAAATATCCATGGCAGCGTACAGGCTGTCCTTCTCACTTTTCTTTACCACCCGGTCCCGGCTTTTCAGGTCCGGCGCGGTGCGCTGGAGCTCCACAGTGACCCTGGTGGCCACGTCCAAATCCTTTTCCTTTCTGGTCTCTTTGACCTGCATCAGGATGATATAGGGATCGGCCATGGAGCCGAAGTAGATCATATTGCCGATGCGGCGCAGAGGATGATTCTTATACACAAGTCCTTCTGTCTTCTGAGCCATTCATTCACTTCCTTGCTTTGTCATAATTGTAACCAAATTGTAACATATCGTTTTTTCCCTGTCAACCGCCATCCTCCCCGTTCCCTGCCCGAAATTCTTGTTACTTTTTTGTAACATTTATCAAAAAATATTAAAAAAGCCTTAAAACTTAAGGTTCCTTTCAGAAAATTTTGCCCGGTACCCCGCCATATTTACTTTCAGCACCCGGTATGCTATCATTTTCTTACAGGAATTTTACGACATGCAGGGAGAAAAGCCATGACAAATAGTAACAAATTGTTTCGATGGCGCAGCCCCTATGATCTGAAGGGAACAGAGGGGCTATTTGCCGCAGCCATGGCGGAAAACGCCCGCTTCCAGGCGCAGCACTGCCCGGACTACGCCCGGATCCTCCGGGAGCAGGGTGTGACAGATCTGACCGACCCGCTGTCTCTGCCCCCGCTTCCTACCCTCTATTTTAAGCGTCACGCCCTCTTCTCCCTTCCGGAGAATAAGTTTCTCATCAAGGCCACCTCTTCCGGCACCAGCGGCTCCATGAGCCGCATGGCCTTTGACGCCGGAAGCCTCCTCCGGGGCCTTGCCATGGTCTGGCGGATGACCCGATATCACCATCTTCTCTCCCCCGTCCCCTGTCACTATCTGATACTGGGTTATCAGCCCCACCGGGGCAACGACACCGCTTTTTCTAAAACCGGCTATGGCTTCACCTTCTTCGCCCCAGCCCTCAGCCGAACCTATGCCCTGGTATGGCGGGAAGGGAGCTATCAGCTGGATCTGGAGGGTCTGCGGCGGAGGCTTCTCCGCTGCGCCAGGGGCCCCTTCCCCATCCGCACTATCGGCTTTCCCGCCTACACCTGGCTGCTTCTCAGCCAGATGGAAAAGGAAGGCATCCACCTGAAAATGCCAAAAGGGTCCAAGATCACCATGGGCGGCGGCTGGAAACAGTTTGAGGGCCAGCAGGTGGAAAAAGCGGAGCTCTACCGCCTGGCGGAGTCGGTGCTGGGCATTGAGGAGAAGAACTGCGTGGAATTTTTCGGCGCGGTGGAACACCCCATCCTCTATACGACCTGCAAACATCACCACTTCCATGTGCCGGTATACAGCCGGATCGTGATCCGGGACCCGGACACCCTGGAGCCGGTGCCCAACGGCACGCCGGGACTGGTAAACCTCATGACCCCCATGGCCAGGAGCGTCCCCATCCTCAGCGTAATGACCGACGATCTGGGAATCCTCCACGATGGGGGCACTTGCGGCTGCGGTATTGAGAGTCCCTGGCTGGAGCTGCTGGGCCGGGTGGGGGCAAAAGGCCTTGTGACCTGTGCCGCCGGAGCGGCGGACTTTCTGAAGGGAGGCGGCGACGTATGATCCTTTATCGCGGTGAGCTGCGGGATGACCGGGAACTGCCGGTACTGCTGAAGGCGCTGGAAAAGGACTGCCTTGCCGCCCTGGAAGCGGAACCCATTACAGCAGAAATGGTCGTCGCCGCCTGCGACAGTCTGGCCCGGGACATGGCCGAGGGACAGTTCGACCATCTGCTCCGGCCCTTCCTTGAGGCCTTCCAGATCCCCCAAAGCCAACTGGACGCAGCTCTCTCCCTCTTTTCCCGAGAGAGCCTGGAGCGCAAGCTCCGCATGGAGCTGGGGGCGGATCCGGCGGAAGAAGATCTGCCCCATCCGAGCTTTTCCCCTATCCGGCGGGAAAGATACCCTCTGGGAATCCTGCTCCACATCGCCGCTGGCAACGTGGACGGCCTGCCGGCATACAGCGTGGTGGAGGGGCTGCTGGCGGGGAACATCAATCTGCTGAAGCTGCCCTCCATGGACCACGGGGCCTCCATCCTACTGCTCCACCAGCTGGTCCGGCGGGAGCCCCGGCTTCGGGACTATGTCTACGTCTTTGATGTTCCCTCCACCGATCTTGCCACCCTGGGCGTTCTGGCGGAGATCGCCGATGGCATTGTGGTCTGGGGCGGCGACGCCGCCGTTACCGCCGCCCGGCAGCTGGCCGCCCCCAACACCAGGCTCATTACCTGGGGCCATAAGCTCAGCTTCGCCTACGCCACTGCTGCCGCCACGGACGGGGACCTCGCCGCCCTGGCCCGGCACATATGCCTCACCCGGCAGCTCCTCTGCTCCTCCTGCCAGGGAATCTTCCTGGACACGGAAGACATGGCTGCGGTGGAGGTTCTCGGGGAACGGTTCTTTGCCTTGCTACGGGAGGAGAACCGGCGGCACCCGCCGGCAGACCTGAGCCTCCGGGCCAAGGCCGCCCTCCACCTGCGGACCGAGGAGCTGGAGGCGCACGAGAGCGGCCGCCGTATTTTCCGGGGGGATGGGGTCAGTGTCACCGTGGCCCCAGACAGCAGGCTGGAGCTGTCCTGGCTGGGAGGCAACTGCTGGGTGAAGCCCCTGCCCCGCCGCAAGCTTCTTGCCGCCCTCAAGGGGCAGAAGGGGTACTTGCAGACCGCCGGGCTCCTCTGCGCCCCGGAGGAGCGGCAGGAACTCTCCGCCCTGCTGGCCCGGGCGGGGCTGGTGCGGATCACCGAGGCCGGAGAGATGTCCCGCACCCTTTCCGGGGAGGCCCATGACGGGGACTATCCCCTCCGGGCATACAGCCGCATTGTGGAGATGGCATAAAGGCAATACGACAAGAGCCGGAGGCCGGCGGAAGGATCCTTCCGCCGGCCTCCGGCTCTTGTCGTATTGCCTTTATGCCATCTCCACAATGCGGCTGTATGCCCGGAGGGGATAGTCCCCGTCATGGGCCTCCCCGGAAAGGGTGCGGGACATCTCTCCGGCCTCGGTGATCCGCACCAGCCCCGCCCGGGCCAGCAGGGCGGAGAGTTCCTGCCGCTCCTCCGGGGCGCAGAGGAGCCCGGCGGTCTGCAAGTACCCCTTCTGCCCCTTGAGGGCGGCAAGAAGCTTGCGGCGGGGCAGGGGCTTCACCCAGCAGTTGCCTCCCAGCCAGGACAGCTCCAGCCTGCTGTCTGGGGCCACGGTGACACTGACCCCATCCCCCCGGAAAATACGGCGGCCGCTCTCGTGCGCCTCCAGCTCCTCGGTCCGCAGGTGGAGGGCGGCCTTGGCCCGGAGGCTCAGGTCTGCCGGCGGGTGCCGCCGGTTCTCCTCCCGTAGCAAGGCAAAGAACCGTTCCCCGAGAACCTCCACCGCAGCCATGTCTTCCGTGTCCAGGAAGATTCCCTGGCAGGAGGAGCAGAGGAGCTGCCGGGTGAGGCATATGTGCCGGGCCAGGGCGGCGAGGTCCCCGTCCGTGGCGGCAGCAGTGGCGTAGGCGAAGCTGAGCTTATGGCCCCAGGTAATGAGCCTGGTGTTGGGGGCGGCCAGCTGCCGGGCGGCGGTAACGGCGGCGTCGCCGCCCCAGACCACAATGCCATCGGCGATCTCCGCCAGAACGCCCAGGGTGGCAAGATCGGTGGAGGGAACATCAAAGACGTAGACATAGTCCCGAAGCCGGGGCTCCCGCCGGACCAGCTGGTGGAGCAGTAGGATGGAGGCCCCGTGGTCCATGGAGGGCAGCTTCAGCAGATTGATGTTCCCCGCCAGCAGCCCCTCCACCACGCTGTATGCCGGCAGGCCGTCCACGTTGCCAGCGGCGATGTGGAGCAGGATTCCCAGAGGGTATCTTTCCCGCCGGATAGGGGAAAAGCTCGGATGGGGCAGATCTTCTTCCGCCGGATCCGCCCCCAGCTCCATGCGGAGCTTGCGCTCCAGGCTCTCTCGGGAAAAGAGGGAGAGAGCTGCGTCCAGTTGGCTTTGGGGGATCTGGAAGGCCTCAAGGAAGGGCCGGAGCAGATGGTCGAACTGTCCCTCGGCCATGTCCCGGGCCAGACTGTCGCAGGCGGCGACGACCATTTCTGCTGTAATGGGTTCCGCTTCCAGGGCGGCAAGGCAGTCCTTTTCCAGCGCCTTCAGCAGTACCGGCAGTTCCCGGTCATCCCGCAGCTCACCGCGATAAAGGATCATACGTCGCCGCCTCCCTTCAGAAAGTCCGCCGCTCCGGCGGCACAGGTCACAAGGCCTTTTGCCCCCACCCGGCCCAGCAGCTCCAGCCAGGGACTCTCAATACCGCAGCCGCAAGTGCCCCCATCGTGGAGGATTCCCAGATCGTCGGTCATTACGCTGAGGATGGGGACGCTCCTGGCCATGGGGGTCATGAGGTTTACCAGTCCCGGCGTGCCGTTGGGCACCGGCTCCAGGGTGTCCGGGTCCCGGATCACGATCCGGCTGTATACCGGCACATGGAAGTGGTGATGTTTGCAGGTCGTATAGAGGATGGGGTGTTCCACCGCGCCGAAAAATTCCACGCAGTTCTTCTCCTCAATGCCCAGCACCGACTCCGCCAGGCGGTAGAGCTCCGCTTTTTCCACCTGCTGGCCCTCAAACTGTTTCCAGCCGCCGCCCATGGTGATCTTGGACCCTTTTGGCATTTTCAGGTGGATGCCTTCCTTTTCCATCTGGCTGAGAAGCAGCCAGGTGTAGGCGGGAAAGCCGATAGTGCGGATGGGGAAGGGGCCCCTGGCGCAGCGGAGAAGCCTCCGCCGCAGACCCTCCAGATCCAGCTGATAGCTCCCTTCCCGCCATACCAGGGCATAGGTTCGGCTGAGGGCTGGGGCGAAGAAGGTGAAGCCATAGCCGGTTTTAGAAAAAGCGGTGTCGTTGCCCCGGTGGGGCTGATAACCCAGTATCAGATAGTGACAGGGGACGGGGGAGAGAAGATGGTGATATCGGGTCATCCGCCAGACCATGGCAAGGCCCCGGAGGAGGCTTCCGGCGTCAAAGGCCATGCGGCTCATGGAGCCGCTGGTGCCGGAAGAGGTGGCCTTGATGAGAAACTTATTCTCCGGAAGGGAGAAGAGGGCGTGACGCTTAAAATAGAGGGTAGGAAGCGGGGGCAGAGACAGCGGGTCGGTCAGATCTGTCACACCCTGCTCCCGGAGGATCCGGGCGTAGTCCGGGCAGTGCTGCGCCTGGAAGCGGGCGTTTTCCGCCATGGCTGCGGCAAATAGCCCCTCTGTTCCCTTCAGATCATAGGGGCTGCGCCATCGAAACAATTTGTTACTATTTGTCATGGCTTTTCTCCCTGCATGTCGTAAAATTCCTGTAAGAAAATGATAGCATACCGGGTGCTGAAAGTAAATATGGCGGGGTACCGGGCAAAATTTTCTGAAAGGAACCTTAAGTTTTAAGGCTTTTTTAATATTTTTTGATAAATGTTACAAAAAAGTAACAAGAATTTCGGGCAGGGAACGGGGAGGATGGCGGTTGACAGGGAAAAAACGATATGTTACAATTTGGTTACAATTATGACAAAGCAAGGAAGTGAATGAATGGCTCAGAAGACAGAAGGACTTGTGTATAAGAATCATCCTCTGCGCCGCATCGGCAATATGATCTACTTCGGCTCCATGGCCGATCCCTATATCATCCTGATGCAGGTCAAAGAGACCAGAAAGGAAAAGGATTTGGACGTGGCCACCAGGGTCACTGTGGAGCTCCAGCGCACCGCGCCGGACCTGAAAAGCCGGGACCGGGTGGTAAAGAAAAGTGAGAAGGACAGCCTGTACGCTGCCATGGATATTTCTACTATTTGGCTGGAGAGAGCACTGGCTGGGAAGTAAGGAACCGAACGACGAACGTAAGAGAGTAAGAGGATGTACGAATGAGACGAGTATTGATGAAGACCGCCCTGCTGTCGGCTCTGTCGGCAGCGATGTTGACCCTCACCGCCGCCGCCTCTGTTGTGGGTTCGGCAGTGGTAACGGCCGATTCCCTGCGTATGCGCAGCGAGGCCAACACCAATTGCGCCACGGTGACCTACCTGACGGAAGGAACCAGCGTCCAGGTTTATGAAGAGCTGGATGGCTGGTACAAAGTCAGCTATGGTTCCTATACCGGCTATGTTTCTGCCGATTATGTGGACTACACCCCCAATGGAGAGGAAGCTGCGGAGGAGACCACCGAGACACTGTCTGCGGTTGCCGCCAGCGCGGAGCCCCGTGCGGCAGTGATTGACGGTACCGGTTATGTGAATCTGCGGGCCCAGGCCTCCAATGACAGCGAGATCTACACCACCATTGATGCGGGTGCAGAGCTGACGGTGCTGTCTGTGGATGGGGAATGGTGCTATGTGGCCTGGGAGGATCAGGTGGGCTACGTCAATGCCAACTACGTCTATGTGGACGGCATCCTGATGGCGGATCCCCGGGGGATCGTTACCGGCTCCTGTGTCAATGTCCGCAGCGAGCCCAACACGGACAGCAGCATTCTGGGGAAAGTTTACGCCGGAAGCATGGTGGAGCTGATTTCCCTGTCTGACGGCTGGTACATCATGAACTATGACGGCGTGGCCGGTTACATAAGCGCAGAATATGTCCGCCCCTACAATCCTTCCGCTGCCAGTGAGCTTGGTGCGGAGGCGGTAGAGCTGGCTATGGGTTACCTGGGCGTTCCCTATGTGTACGGCGGGTCTTCCTCCAGAGGGTTTGACTGCTCCGGCTTTACCATGTATGTGTACAGCCTGCTGGGTTACAGCCTCCCCCACTCTGCCACTTCTCAGTGGGAGTCCGTGGGTACCTATGTGGAGCGGGCAGATCTCCAGCCCGGCGATCTGGTGCTTTTCTGCGATCCTTCCCGAAGCAACGGTAAGGCTTGCTCCCATGTGGGCATCTACATCGGCAACAATGAATTTATCCACGCCTCCAGCAGTGAGGGCGTACGGATCAACAGCCTCAGCGAGAGCTATTACAACGGCTACTATAAGGGAGCCAAGCGCGTAGGCTGATGGGCGTCTCATTCAAATGAATCAGATGTACAGCGGGATCATCCAAAGGGATGGTCCCGCTGCTTCCTTTTGGTTGGCTGGGGAGAATTGAGGTTAACTGCGGCCTTTTCCTGCTGGATCGGGATTTGTCGAAATCGCCCATTGACAGATGAAAGAACCACTGCTATACTGGCACCACAATCCAAGGGGCGCTGGCGCATGCCGGCTGAGATGCGACGTATTGCCGTCGAGGTCCCTCGAACCTGATCCGGGTAATGCCGGCGTAGGAATGCGATTACCGTTATCTTTGGTATAATTATTGTCGTATGCCCACGCTTGCGGGTATGCGATTTTTTATTGCCCGCGGCACTTCCCGCCACTATTTTGAGGAGGAAGAAAACATGAACAGAAACGTAAAAGCCCTGTGCGAGGCGGCGATGATGATTGCTCTGGCCATCATTCTCGACCTGTTGAAGGAAGTCCTGCCGGGCCAGCTACCCAACGGCGGCTCCCTGCTGAACATTTCCATGCTCCCTATCGTATTTTTTGCCGTCCGCTATGGTGCGGGCTGGGGCGCCATGGCCGGCTTTGTTTTCGGCGGCCTGAACTATGTGGTTGGCAACGGTATGGCCATTGACTGGACCACCATCATCTGCGACTACTTCCTGGCTTTCTGCCTGCTGGGCCTGGGCGCCGGGCTGTTCCGCGGCAAGAAGAACAGCCACATCTGGGGTACGCTGGTAGGCGGATGCCTGCAGTTCCTTAGCAGCTATCTGGTGGGTGTGTTCGTATGGGGCAAGTGGATGCCGGATGAATTCCTGGGTATGACCATGACCAGCCCCTGGTTCTACTCCTTCCTGTACAATATCCTCTGGGCCGCTCCCAACATTGTGCTGACCATGGTGGTGTTCACGCTGCTGTACCAAGTCAAGCCCATGCGCCGCTACATCCTGGCCCAGGATCTGGCCTGATCGCCGCCAGGACATCTTCGCATATCACTGTATGCCGTCGCCTTTTAGGCGGCGGCGTTTTTTGATCAGAGATTGTCCGCCGGAAATAGACAATAGCTGCTCAATTTTGCCGGATAGACTTGACGAACCCCCGGTGCCTGGTGGTAGTATAAAGAAAAAAGGGAGACAGGGCATACCTGCTCCTGTATGGAAAAGAGATGACCTATGAGCGGAACGAAGGGTGCGAGTGTAAATCTAACAGAGGGGCCCATCGGAAAACAGATCCTGCTGTTTACTGTGCCGCTGCTGCTGGGTAACGTGTTCCAGCAGTTTTATAACGCGGCAGATACAGTGATCGTAGGTAAGTTTGTAGGAAAGGAAGCCTTGGCGGCGGTAGGTTCCTCCGGAGCGCTGATCAACTTGTTGGTCAGTTTGCTGATGGGTGTGGCGGTAGGAGCCGGCGTAGTGGTGTCCCGCTACTATGGCGCAAAGCAGTATGAGGAGATGCGGGCAACGATCCATACCACCATTGCCTTTGGCCTCATTTCAGGCGTAGCGCTGACAGTGGTGGGCGTAGCGATCACGCCGTTGATCCTGCGCTGGATGCAGACGCCGGAGAGTGTGATGGACAGCTCTGTGCTGTATTTCCGGATTTATTTTGCCGGTGTCCTGACGACGGTGATGTACAATATCGGCAGCGGGATCTACCGGGCCTTGGGAGACTCCAAGCGGCCGCTGTATTTCCTCATCGTATCCACTATTGTCAATGTAGCGCTGGATCTTCTGTTTGTCGCGGTGATGGATATGGGGATCGGCGGCGCGGCCTTTGCCACAGTGATTGCCCAGGGGCTGAGCGTGGTGCTGGTGTACTGGAAGATGATCCGTGAGGATACAGTCTACCGGATGGACTGGCGGGCCATCCGTATTGACAAGCGGTATCTCCGCCAGATCATTGCCATCGGCCTGCCCAGCGGCATCCAGAACGCGGTGGTGTCGCTGTCCAATGTGGTGGTGCAGAGTAACATCAACAGTTTTGGAGAAATTGCCATGGCAGGCTGCGGAGCTTACAACAAGCTGGATGGCTTTGCTCTGCTGCCCTCCGGAAGTTTTTCTCTGGCCCTGTCCACCTTTGTCAGCCAGAATATTGGTGCCAAGCAGTATGAGCGGGCCAAGAAAGGCGCTGCGTTTGGCCTGGTGGCCACGATGGTAGTCTCAGAATTGGGCGGCGCCTTTATTTACTTCGCCGCACCGGATTTGATCCGCTTTTTCAACGATGATCCCGAGGTCATCCGCTATGGCGTTTTGATGGCCCGAAACATAGTTTTTGCTTATGCGCTGGTAGCTTATTCCCATGGTATGGCAGGCGTCCTTCGTGGTGCGGGACTCAGCCGGGTGCCCATGTTCGTAATGGTGGGCTGCTGGTGTGTCCTTCGAGTGATCTGGATTCAGCTGATGGTACCTCTGACCCAAGACATCCGGGTGGTATTCTGGTCCTACCCCATTACCTGGGTATGCAGCGTTACGATCCTTACCATCTATTTCTTTAAGGTGGATTGGCTTCATAAAGGGCAGCTTCGCTGACAGGATGAAAAAGCGCCGCCCGTCTCACATAAGAGGCGGGCGGCGCTGCGTATTTGTGGCGGGATGCGGTCAGGCCTTCTGAAATACGCCTTCCAAGCCGTCAGACAGGTGGATCGTAAAATCGTCGGTAATGAAAATGGCGTCCACGCCTTCTGTATCCTCAATCAGCGACATGCCATCCTCCAGCCCCAGGGCAAAACAAGCGGTGCTCAGGGCGTCGCCATCCACGGATTTGTCGCTAACAATGGTTACAGAGAGAAGGTCGTTTTCCACCGGGTAGCCGGTAAACGTATCCAGAATGTGGTGGTACAGGACGCCATCTGCGGTGAAGCAGCGCTCATAGACGCCGGAGGTCACCACCGACAGGTTTTCTGCCGGCAGGGAACCGATAACCGTCTGCCGCTCCTCATAGGGATACTGGACACCCACCTGAAAAGGCTGGCCGCCGGGCTTTGTTCCCAGACAGTACAGGTTGCCGCCTAGATCGATGATGGCAGAGGTGACGTCCTCCTGCCGGAGATAGTCGGCCATTTGATCGGCGATATAGCCCTTGGCAATGCCGCCTAGGTCAATGATGGTATCTGGGTCGGAGAAGGTGACAGTATTTCCGGAGAGAGAGACCTTTTCCCAGCCCACGTGCTCTAGACCCGCCGCTACCGCCGCCGGGTCGGGGACCTGGGGCGTTTCGGCAGAAAAATCCCACAAGGAGGTAATGCTTCCGGCGGTAATGTCAAAGGCACCGTTGGTGCGCTGGGCATACTTCAGTCCCAGGGAAATCACTTCGGCCAGTTGGTCGGAAACCTCAGTGATCTCCCGGTGGTTAAGCTGATAGAGTTCGCTGTCCGGGTCGGTGCGAGAAAAGACCTTTTCGTAGGAGCGGCAGAGATCCAGGGCCCCCTGGGCCTGGTCTTCGCTGCCGTCATAGAGAGTGACGGAGACAAAGGTATCCAAAAGGAAATCCTCCCGCACCAGAGGCTGCTTTGTGCCGCAGCCGGAAAACGGAAGGACCAGCAGCAGGGATAGGAACAAAAAGAGGGACAGTCGTTTTCTCATAGGTTCTCCTTGCGCCGGTGGGGCGGCGCTGGTATAATCGGAATACCGGTCCTTTTGGGACCATAGGAACAGTATACACGAAATCCACGGCTTGGCAAGGGGGCGGGAACGTTGAAAGGACATCGGAATGACTGGCTGCTGGCGGTAGGGGTACTGGTACTGGCGGCGGCGCTGTGGTTCCTGCTGCGGCCTGGCGGAGAAGGCGGCTGGGTGGTGGTGACAGTGGACGGTACGGAAGTGGGCCGTTACGCTCTTGAGGAAGAGCGGACAGTTACTATCGGGGAAGAGGACTACAATGTGCTGGAGATCACCGGCGGGCGAGCGGCGGTAACAGAGGCAAATTGCGGCGACCACACCTGTGTCCATACCGGCTGGATCTCCCGGGAGGGGGAGACCATTGTATGCCTGCCCCATCGTTTGGTAGTCCGTATCGAAGGGGCCTCCGGCGGCTTGGACGCTGTGGCCCGATAGGAAGGAGACTGGGAAAATGGCAACAGGAAAGGCCAGCCGGGGGCTGGCCCGGTTTGCTTTGCTGGTGGCTTTGGCCATGGTCCTCAGCTGGCTGGAGAGCATGGTACCGCTGTCTCTGGCGGTGCCGGGAGTGAAGCTGGGCCTTGCCAATCTGGTGGTGATTTTTGCCCTGTACAAGCTGGGACCACGGCAGGCGGCGGTGATCTCCCTGGTGCGGGTGCTGCTGGTGACCTTCACCTTTGGCAACGCCTTCAGCTTTGCGTACGCTCTGGCAGGGGCGGCGCTGAGCCTTCTGGTGATGCTGCTGCTGCGGAAAACCGGGAAGTTTTCCCTCCTGGGGGTCAGCATTGCCGGCGGCGTATGCCACAACATCGGCCAGATCCTGGTGGCCATGGCGGTGCTGGGAACTACGGATCTGATCTGGTACCTGCCCGCCCTGCTGGTGGCGGGGACAGTGGCGGGCGTGTGCATTGGCGCTGCCGGAGCCCTGATTACTGCCCGGGTTAAGCTGTGAAAAAAGTAGTAAGGGCCTGTGTCCGGTTTTATCCGGACACAGGCCCTTTTTCATTTCATTGTGGATATGTGATGGGAAACGGTTAGTTCCACAGGCTGCACAGCAGGTCAGTGTAGCCGGAGGGATCGTCAATGGGCAGCCCCGCAATGAGCTTGGCCTGGTTGAGGAGGACCCGGGCGTACTTCTTGGCCTTTTCAGGATCGGCGGTGCGGGCGGCATCCAGGGCGGCAAAGGCGGGATGGTCCACATTTACCTCCAGAATCCGCTTGGCCTTGATGCCCATTTCCGGCTGGGCCACAGCGAAATACCGCTCCATCTCGAAGCTGACGCCCTCGCCGCTGGTGAGGCACACCGGGTGGGTCTTCAGCTTCCGGGAGGCACGGACCTCGTCCACTTCGCCGGACAGGGCTTCCTTGATGAAGGCAAAGGTATCTTTTGCCTCCTCATCCTTCTCCTTGGTTTCCGGCAGGTCGTCCAGGCCCAGATCCCCATCCACAGCAGAGCGCAGTTCCTTGCCCTTGTACTCCCGGAGGATCTCCATGAGCAGCTCGTCGGGCTGGTCGGTGAGGTAGAGGATCTCCATATTCCGCTCCCGCAGCAGCTCTGTCTGGGGCAGGTTGTCCATCATGGCCACGTTTTCGCCGGCGGCGTAGTAGATGTATTTCTGGCTTTCCGGCATCCGGTCCACATACTCCTGGAGAGTCACCAGCTTCTTCTCTGTGGAGGAGTAGAACAGCAGCAGATCCTGGAGCAGCTCCCGCTTGGCGCCGTAGTTGTTGAGGCAGCCTACCTTCAGCTGACGGCCGAAGTTCTTGAAGAACTTCTCATAGCCCTCCCGGTCCTCTTTCAGCAGCCGCTCCAACTCGCTCTTGACTTTCTTTTCGATGTTGGCGGCCATAAGCTTGAGCTGTCGGTCGTGCTGGAGCAGCTCACGGGAAATGTTGAGGCTCAGGTCCGGGGAGTCCACCACACCCTTGACGAAGCCAAAGTGCTCGCCGATGAGGTCGGGGCACTTGTCCATGATCATCACGCCGGAGGAGTAGAGCTGAAGGCCCCGCTCATAGTCGCTGGTATAGTAGTCAAAGGGAGGACGGCCGGGGATATACAGCAGGGCTTTGTAGGATACCTGCCCCTCGGCAGAAATGGTAATGACGGACTGGGGCGGTGTAAAGTCGCCGAACTTCTCCTGGTAGAATTTGTCGTACTCCTCCTTGGTGACATCGCTCTTGCGGCGCTGCCACAGGGGTACCATGCTGTTGAGGGTCTCCTCCTCCTTGTAGTCCTCGTACTCGGGCTTGTCCTCAGGACAGCCCTCTTTCTTCCGGGTCTTGGTGACTTCCATGCGGATGGGCCAGCGGATGTAGTCGGAGTACTTCTTCACCAGGTTGCGGAGGGTGTACTCTTCCAGGTATTCGCTGTACTTCTCCTCTTCGGTGTCGGGCTTGATGTGCATGATAATGTCAGTGCCCACGCTGCTTCGTTCGCAGGGGGTGATGGTATAGCCGTCGGCTCCCTCGCTCTCCCAGCGGCAGGCGCTGTCCGCGCCGTACTTCCGGGTAATGACGGTAATGCGGTCAGCCACCATAAAGGCGGAGTAGAAGCCCACGCCAAACTGGCCGATGACGCTGACATCCTCCGCGTCCTTGCCGGTTTCCTGGCGGAACTGGTAGGTGCCGCTGGAAGCGATGACGCCCAGATTCTTCTCCAGATCTGCCTCGTCCATGCCGATACCATTGTCGCTGACGGTAAGGATGCGGTTCTCAGGATCCGATTGGATATGGATACGGAAATCCTCCCGCTTCATACCTACATTTTCATCGGTGAGGGACTGGTAGCAGAGCTTGTCGATGGCATCGCTGGCATTGGAGATGATCTCCCGAAGGAAAATCTCCTTGTGGGTATAAATGGAGTTGATCATCAGATCCAGCAACCGCTTGGATTCTGCCTGAAATTCTTTCTTTGCCATAATCGTTGGTAAGCCTCCTGTTGTGTACTGGCCCATAACCGGGCCGGTGATACATATATATTTACTGGCCCTATCATGCAGGGCAATTATGAACAGAATATGACCAAACTGTAAACATTAGCACTCTTCTAAAAAGAGTGCTAAAACGAGAAGCCCGCGCCGGGTTATGCCCGGCGCGGGCTCTGCATATCCCGAGGTGTTGTCCCGGGAAGTGGTGTTACTGGATTTCCAGGCGGCGGGCGGTGGGTACAGCGGCTTCACGCTTGGGCATGGTCAGGGTCAACACGCCGTTGTCATAGGCCGCAGTAATATCCTCTGCCTTGACGCCGGAGATATCAAAACTCCGGGAGAAGGAGCCATAGGACCGCTCACAGCGGATGTAATTGCCCTCCTTGTCCTTCTCGCTCTTCTCGTTGTTACGCTGAGCGGTGATGGAGAGGTAATCGCCGTCAATGTCGATATGGATATCTTCCTTCTTTACACCGGGCAGATCGGCTTCCAGCACATAAGCGTTGCCGGTATCCTTAATATCGGTCTTGAAACCGCCAAGCTCCTTGCCGGAGAAGAAGCTGCGTTCCAGGTTTTCCAGATCACGGAAGGGACGATACAGATCGTTACGACCAAAAGGCATCAGTTCAAACATAATAGTTAACCTCCATATCAGAAAATTTATTAAACAAATTGATTGGTGGGAGCGACGGGCTCCCGTGCCCCATGGGGCGTGTATCAGGGCGGCCGCTTTGGCAGCCTGTCAAAGATCTTTTAGCTTTCCATTGGCCTCGCTTCCTTTTTCCTTTCTGTTTATGTCTATATCATGCCCCTGATTTATGAACAAATATAGCGGAAAATATGACCGAACTATGAATTTTAGCACTCGTCGCAAGAGAGTGCTAAAAATAGGGGGATGGATGGCAAAGAAGGAGGAACTTCCCCGGTAAAAGGGATTATTATGGTGGTATGGTTGTATTTTCCGGTGTCCCATGCTATACTATATTCTGTATTGCCTTAGGCAAAGACCGAAATAAGGAGCGTTGCCCATTTGAATATTGTGGTATTGGCCGGCGGACTGTCGCCGGAGCGCCAGGTCTCCCTGGTATCCGGCACCGGCATTTGCCGTGCCCTGCGGAACAAAGGACACCAAGCCGTGCTGGTGGATATGTACCTGGGAATTCCGGCATACAGTGGCCGGGAAAAGGAAGCGTTTTCCGCGCCGGAGGGCCTTTGTGAAGAGATATCCATCAGTGCTCAGGCGCCGGACCTGGAGGCGGTACGCCGCAGCCGGGCAGATCAGTCGGCCCGCCTTTTCGGGCCGGGAGTGTTGGAGATCTGTTCCCAGGCGGATATGGTGTTCCTGGGGCTCCACGGGGAGTGCGGCGAGGACGGACGGGTCCAGGCGGCTTTTGACCTGTTGGGGATCCCCTATACCGGCTCCGGCTACCTTTCCTCCGGCATGGCCATGAATAAGGCGGTGGCCAAGCAGATGATGGAGCGGGTAGGGATCCTGACGCCTCCCTGGCGGGAGCTGATCTACGAGGAAAAAGATATTCCCCGGCTGACAGAGGAACTGCCAGTGCCCTGCGCGGTAAAGATCATCAACGGAGGCTCCTCTCTGGGGGTAGCCCTGCCGGACACCCGGGAGCAGCTGGCCCAGGCCCTGGAGGATACCTTACAATACGGCGGCCATGTGATCGTTGAGAAAAAGCTTTTTGGCCGGGATATTGCCGTGGGGGTCCTGGGGGAGCGGTATCTGCCGCCGGTGGAGATCATTCCCTGCTGCGGCGCTTATTTTGACTACGCCGCCAAGTATCAGGAGGGGGGAAGCCAGGAGGTGTGCCCTGCTCCGGTGACCAAGGAACAGTGGCACCTTATGGGGGAGGCCACTCTGCGGCTCCACCGGGCCCTGGGTCTTACGGCCTACTCCCGGGCGGATTTCATTCTGGATGAAGAAGGCCGACCCTGGTGCCTGGAGATCAACACCCTGCCGGGAATGACGCCTGCCAGCCTCCTGCCTAAGGAAGCTGCCGCCGCGGGGATGGATTTTGACACGCTGTGCCAGGAAATCTTGGCCTTGTCTATGGAGGCCCGTGGAGCGGGCCGGTAAGAAGAACAAGAGAAGGCGTCCCTTGGGGATAGCCTGGGAACAGCCGCTTTGCGGCGAAAGGAGAAATAGTATGCTGCCTGTTACCGCTGCTCAAATGAGAGACGCCGTCCACGGTGTCCTGCATGGTGACGAGACCCTGACAGTTACCGCTCTGTCCACCGACAGCCGGCAAATCACCCCCGGCGTCTGGTTTGTGCCCATTGTGGGGGAAAAATTTGACGGCCATGATTTTATTGATAAGGCACTGGAGGCGGGAGCGGCCGGGTGCTTCTGCGCCCGCCTGCCGGAGACCTTGCGGCCGGATAAGACCTATATTCAGGTGCCGGATACCAAGGGGGCCATGAAGGATCTGGCCCAGTGGTACCGGGGCCAGTTTACCCTGCCGGTGGTACAGATCACCGGCAGCACCGGCAAGACCACCATCAAGGAGATGATCGCCACCGTTCTCTCCCAGCGGCTGAACACCCTCAAGACCAAGGGAAACTTCAACGGTGATATCGGCACCCCCCTCATCATGCTGGAGCTGGCTCCGGAGCATCAGGCGGCGGTCATCGAGACCGGCATGGACGCCCCGGGCCAGATTCGGAACATGGGGGAAATGGTACAGCCGGATTTTGCCGTCATCGGCAACATCGGCGAGGCCCATATGGAGTATCTGGGCAGTAAGGAGGCCATCCTGCGGGCCAAGTGCGAGATCTTCGAGAATTTGCGGCCCGGCGGCGTGGCGGTGCTCAACGGCGACGATGAGCTGCTCAATACGGTGGAGCTGCCCTGTGAGATCCTCCGCTGCGGTATGGGGGACAACTGCAATGTCCGGGTGGAAGATGTGGAGGACCTGGGGGTGAATGGTGTGCGCTGCACCGTCCGCACCGCAGAGGAGGCTTACCCCCTGTCCATTCCTGCTCCCGGTGTTCACATGATCTATGCCGCCTCCATGGCGGTTGTGATTGGTGAGCGGCTGGGCCTGACCAAAGAGGAGATCTGCCGGGGCGTGAGCCAGTATCAGCCTGCCGGGGAGCGGATGCGGGTGGAAAACCTGCCGGGCGGCCGGATCCTTCTCAATGACAGCTACAACGCCAATCCCCAGTCCATGGAGGCAGCCATCCGGATCCTCGCCAAGACCGATTGCGGCAAGCGCATTGCCATGCTGGGGGATATGAAGGAGCTGGGCGCTGCCACGGAGCCTGGCCACCGGGCCATGGGCCAGCTTCTGGGAGAGCTGGGGATCGATATGCTGCTGGCGGTTGGTCCCTTCTGCAAGGAGTATATGGTGCCTGCCGCCAAGGAGGCGGGCTGCCCGGATGTCCGGTGGTACGCCGACAAGAAAGATGCCTATGAGGATCTTCTGGCAGCCTATACGCCCGGTTCCGCCCTGCTGCTGAAGGCATCCCATTTCTCCGGACGGTTCGACTTAGTGGCAGATTACCTGCGGGAGTATGATTATCAAGATTAATAAGTAGTAGTGCCCCCACGATGAGGGACAGAGAGAGAAACCATGACAGAGATCAGTGTAAACGGACTTGTCAAGTCCTTTGAGATCGGAAACAATATATTGGACGGCATCACGTTCCAGGTGGAGACTGGGGAGCGGGTAGGCCTTTTGGGCCGCAATGGCGCAGGGAAATCCACCCTCTTCAAGATCCTCACGGGAGAGATGGACTATGATGAGGGAGAGGTGGTTATCGCCAAGGGCCGCCGCCTGGGGCTTATCTCCCAGATTCCCGTCTACCCGGTGGGCTTCACGGTGGAGGATGTGCTCAATACCGCTTTTTCCCGCCACCAGAAGCTGGCGGAGGAGATGGCGGCACTGGCCGCCGCCATGGCTGCCGGGGACAGCAGCGAGCTGACCCTGAAGCGGTACGGAGAGCTGTCCGCAAAATTTGAAGGTATCGGCGGCTACGACACGGAGACCGCCGTCAATAAGGTGGCCAACGGCCTGTCCATTCCGCCGGAGATGCGGTGCCAGCTCTTTGACAGCCTCTCCGGCGGGGAAAAGACCCGGGTGAACCTGGGACGGCTGATTCTGGAGGATACGGATATCCTTCTGTTGGACGAACCCACCAACCACCTGGATCTTCATGCGGTGGAGTGGTTGGAGGAGTACGTCCGACACTTTAAGGGTACAGTGGTTACCATCAGCCACGACCGGTACTTCCTGGACCGGACCATCACCCGGGTCATCGAAATCTCCGGTGGCAAGGCGGAATTCTACTCTGGCAATTACAGCTTCTACGCCATTGAGAAGGAAAAGCGGTATGTGGAGCGGATGCGCCGGTATGAGAAGGAGCAGGCGGAGATTCAGCGCTTGACGGAGACTGCCAAGCGGATGCACGAGCACAACACGGAGCTGCTCCACAAGCGGGCCTTTTCCATTGAAAAGCGAATTGCCCGGATCCAGCAGACCCAGCGGCCAGACAAGGCCAGATCCATGACCAACCGCTTCGGGGAGATGGAGTTTCTGGGGGACGAGGTTATGGAAATCAAGTCCCTGGGAAAATCCTTTGGGGACCGGGTGCTGTTTCATGACGTGGAGCTCCGGGTAGAGGGCGGTGAGCGGATCGCCCTCATCGGAGACAACGGCGTGGGAAAATCCACGATGCTGAAGATCCTCATGGGGGAGGAGCAGCCCGACGAGGGGCGGGTAAAGTTCGGCCCCACGGTGCGCTGTGCCTACCTGCCCCAGATCATCCACTTTGACGATCCCCGGCGGAACCTGGTGGATACCATGCTCTATGCCAAGCGGGGCATGACCACCCAGGCGGCCCGGGACCGGTTGGGGGCCTTCAACTTCCGGGGGGAAGACGTGTTCAAGCCGGTGTCTGTCCTTTCCGGCGGGGAGCAGAGCCGTCTGCGGCTGTGTATGCTCATGGACGAGGAGATCAACCTCCTGGTGCTGGACGAGCCTACCAACCACCTGGATATTGCCAGCCGGGAGTGGATCGAGGAAGCGGTGGAGGCCTATGAAGGGGCCCTTCTCTTTGTCAGCCACGATCGCTACTTCATCAACCGCTTTGCCACCCGGGTCTGGGAGCTGGAAAACGGGGTTATTACCGACTATCCGGTGCCCTTCCAGCGCTACCGGGAGATCAAGGAGCGGCAGAAGGCCCTGGCCCTGGAGAAGGCCCGGGAGGAGAAGAAAGCGGCGGACAAGCTGGCTGCCCAGACAAAGGCGGCGGTGCAGAAGGGCGGCAAGGCCCAGCAGGCTGCCCGCAAGCAGCTGACCATCGTCCAGCGGGAGATTGACAAGCTGGAAGCCGCCCTCAAGGCTAAGGAGGCGGAGCTGGAGGCCAATGCCTGTGACTATGAGAAGTATAGTGTCCTCTATGCTGAAAAGGAGCAGATGGACGAGGAGCTGCTGGCGCTGATGGAGCGCTGGGAGCAGCTCAGCGAGGAGGCAGAGGGATGAAGCGGGGGTTCTGGATCGCTGCCGCCCTCTGTGCCGCGCTGGGGGCTTTCTTCGCTTTTGGTTATACTCCCATGCGTTTTAGTGGTTACCTGCTCTTTGCTGCTGCGGCAGTGCTGCTGTGCCTGGGGTTTTTGTGGCGATTAGGGAAAAAACATAGATGGGCCAGAATCTGTAAGGCGATTTTACTTGCGGGTATAGGTGCAGGAATGATCCTCTTTACAGCCCTAGAGGCCTGGGTGATTTCCTGGGCCAGGACGGATAACGATACGGCAGTTGCCGCCGTGGTGGTGCTGGGGGCCGGGGTCAACGGCACTGTCCCTTCCCTGAGCTTACAGGTGCGGCTGGAGGCAGCCTTGGGCTACATCGCCGACAAGCCGGATATCCCCATCGTGGTCACTGGTTCCCAGGGGCCGGGGGAGGACATCTCCGAGGCCCAGTGCATGGCGGACTGGCTCATTGACCACGGCGTGGCGGCAGACCGGATCTTTTTGGAGGACCAGGCGGACAACACGGAGGAGAATATTGAATTTTCCATAGCGATGCTTCATGACAATGGAATTGATGTAACCTCCAATATCGCCGTGGTCACCAGCGACTACCACCTCTGCCGGGCCCACCTCCTGTGTGGGGTACCCTGGATGGTGCCGGTGGCGGCCCATATGCCGGAGGCCTACTGGCCTCTGACGGTCAACTATTTCATCCGGGAGGCTTTCGCCGTGGCGGCGCAGGTGCTGCTTCCGTAACGGAATTTCAGAATTAGGAGGACAAAAGAATGTCCAAAATATTATGTGTCTATTACAGCCGTACCGGGAAAACCGAGACGCTGATGCAGGATATTGCCAAGGAGCTGGGCTGCGAGGCAGTAAAACTGGAGGACGGTATCAACCGCTCCGGCTTGGCGGGATGGTTGTACAGCGGGATGCAGGCCATGTCACGAAAGGTTTCCCCGGTGAACAAGCCGGAGACGGCGCTGCCTCTTTCAGAATATGACCTAGTGATTCTGGGTACCCCTGTGTGGGCGGGACGGTGCAGCGCTCCCATGCGCAGCTTCCTGCTTCAGTTTGGGGAAGAGCTTAAGAGAGTGGCTTATGTGATTACCAGGGCCAGTGAAAACCGGTATGAGCAGGTCTTTGACCAGATGGATCTCTATGTGCCCAAGCCCCGGGAGCGGGCAGTCTCCATTCAGTGCGGCACGGTGGGCTCCTCCTTCTGGCGGGACGAATTCCTGGCGGGGCTCCGGGATGATCGGGAGGATACCTGATATGCTGGGACAGCTCAAGGAGATTGCCGACCGCTATGAGGCCCTGGTCAGCCAACTGGAGGACCCTTCGGTTTACGCCGATCCGGCACGTCTGGCCAAACTCACCCGGGAGCAAAAGGAGCTGACACCGGTGGTGGAGGCCTATCAGGCTTACTGCCGGGTGGAGGATGATCTGCGGGACGCTCAGGCGTTACTCAGCGACCCGGAGATGAAGGAGATGGCTCAGGAGGAGCTCCAGCGGGCCAAGGGTGAGCGGGAACGGCTGCGGGAGGAGCTGAAGATCCTCCTGCTGCCTAAGGATCCCAACGACAGCCGCAATGTCATTATGGAGATCCGGGGCGGCGTAGGCGGGGAGGAAGCCATGCTCTTTGCCGCGGATCTGTTCCGGATGTACACTATGTATGTGGAGAGCCGGGGCTGGAAGCTGGAAGTAGCCAACGCCAACGAAACGGAACTAGGCGGATTAAAGGAAATCAGCTTTACAGTGGAGGGGGAGGGGGCCTGGTCCCGCCTCAAGTATGAGAGCGGTACCCACCGGGTCCAGCGGGTGCCGGTGACGGAATCCTCCGGCCGGATCCAGACCTCGGCGGCCACGGTGGCGGTGCTGCCGGAGGCGGAGGAAGTGGAGTTCACCATCAATCCCAACGACCTCCAGATCGACACCTTCCGCTCCAGCGGCGCCGGCGGCCAGCACGTCAACAAGACGGAGTCCGCCATCCGCATCACCCACCTGCCCACCGGGGTGGTGGTGGAGTGCCAGGACGAGCGCAGCCAGTACAAGAACAAGGATCGGGCCATGAAGATCCTGCGGACCAAGCTCTACGAGGCGGAGCTGGAGAAGCAGAACGCCGCTATTGCCGCCCAGCGCCGCAGCCAGGTAGGCAGCGGTGACCGCAGTGAGCGGATCCGCACCTATAATTTCCCCCAGGGGCGGGTAACAGACCATCGCCTCACCGGCGATAATAAGAACTTCAATATCGATGCGGTGATAAATGGCGGCCTCGATCCCATCATTGACGCCCTGACCACAGCGGCTCAGGCGGCAAAACTTGCGTCGGCGGGAGAAGACAAGGAATAATCTAAACAGAGAGCGAAGCGAATAAGGGATGAAAACGCAGATTTTTCACATTACGGATCCTGATGCCCAGCGGGAGGAGATTCAGGCTGCGGCGGAGATTATCCGCCGGGGCGGCCTTCTGGGAATCCCAACAGAGACGGTGTATGGCCTGGGGGCCAATGGGCTCAACACCCAGGCAGTCACCCACATTTTTGAGGCCAAGGGACGGCCCCAGGACAACCCCTTGATTCTCCACATTCCCTCAGCCTCCTGGCTGACCCGGTACTGCCGGAATGTTCCGCCGACGGCCTATGAGCTGGCCCGACGGTTCTGGCCTGGCCCCTTGACCATGATTTTACAGCGGCGGGCCAATGTGCCCAACGCCACCACCGGCGGCCTGGACACGGTGGGGATCCGCTGCCCTAACCATCCGGTGACGCTGGCCATCATTGAGGTGGCCCAGGTACCGGTGGCGGCGCCTTCGGGGAATCTTTCCGGACGCCCCAGTCCCACCTGCGCCCGGCACATGATCGAGGATATGGATGGCCGTATTGACGGTATCGTGGACGGCGGCCCCTGCGGCGTAGGGGTGGAGTCCACCATTATTGATCTGACTTGCCCCATTCCCCGGCTTCTCCGCCCCGGCGGATTGCCTCTGGAAGCTCTGAAGGAGGTGCTGGGAGAGGTGGCCGTGGACAAGGCAGTGGTAGCTCTGCTGTCCGCCGGAGAACGGCCTAAGGCTCCCGGAATGAAATACCGTCACTATGCGCCTAAGGCTCCGGTAACAGTGGTTACCGGGGACAGCCGCCGCACTGCCCGGTACATACGCCGGAATCTGGGAGAGCACACCGGCGTAATCGCTTTCAGTGAGTACGTAGGAGACTTCCCTGGCTGTGTGGTCCACGATATCGGTTCTGTTCAGGACAGGGGAGAGCAGGCCCGTCGGGTGTTCGACGCCCTGCGTGCTTTTGACGAGACCGATGTCACCGCCATTTTTGCCCAGTGTCCCGGAGACGAGGGTTTGGGCCTTGCCATTGCCAACCGCCTGAAGAAGGCGGCGGGCTTTCAGGTGGTAGACCTGGGGGAGGGGGAGGAATGACCGTTATCGGTATCACCGGCCCTACCGGCTCCGGAAAGACCACGGCCCTGACTGCCCTGGAGCGGCTGGGCTTTCAGGTGGTGGACTGTGACGCGCTGTACTACCAGCTGCTTGCCCGTGATCAAGGTCTTCGTCAGGGAATCCGGGAGGCCTTTGGCCAAGTGTTCCTGCCTGATGGGCAATTGGACCGCCGGACGCTGGGGGATATCGTTTTCGGCAACCCTGCCGCTCTGGACAAGCTCAATGCCTTGGTTTATCCGGCGGTGTCCTCCGCCGTCAAACAAAAAATTGAGAATTGTACGAAGAAAGGGCTTGTCATTGATGCGATTAATCTGATAGAATCAGGCTTGGGCGATTTGTGCGACTGGACCGTGGCTCTGACGGCTGCGCCGGATGTCCGCATGAAGCGGATCATGGCCCGCGACGGCATCAGTGAAGAACGGGCCAAGGCCCGTATTGCCGCCCAGAAACCGGACAAGTTCTATCGCCGGAACTGTACCTTTCTCCTGGAAAACAGAGCCGGGAGTAAGGCAGAGTTTGATCAGTTAATCTATTCGTTTTTCGCGGACTTAACGAATGAAGATTGAGAGGAGTAAGACAAATGGACAACAAGGAATGGAAAGAGAAAGTGCTCTGCGAGCCCAAGAACGGCTATGATCGGATGCCGGAGAGTGAGCGGGCCGCCATGAACGCCTACTGCGAGAGCTACAAGGCGTTTCTGGATGCCGGCAAGACTGAGCGGGAGTGTGTCACGGAGGGGATCCGCCAGGCGGAGGCCCTTGGCTTCAAGCCTTATGTCCGGGGCATGGCTCTGAAGGCTGGCGACAAGATTTATAAGAATAACCGGGGCAAGATGCTTCTGCTGGCCGTAATCGGCAGCGAGGGCCTGGATAAGGGTGTACAGATCACAGCGGCCCACATTGACAGCCCTCGGCTGGACCTCAAGCCCACCCCCCTGTATGAGGACAGTGAGCTGGCCTATCTCAAGACCCATTACTATGGCGGCATCCGCAAGTACCAGTGGGTGACCATCCCCCTGGAGATCCATGGTGTGGTGGCCCTGAAGGATGGTTCTGTAATTACTGTGGCTCTGGGGGAGGGCAATGAGCCCAAGCTGGTGGTCAACGATCTGCTGCCCCACCTGGGCGCTGAGCAGAGCAAGAAGCCCCTCAGCGACGGCATCACCGGTGAGCAGCTGAACCTGCTGGTGGGCAGCGAGCCCCTGGCCGGCGAGGAAAGCGACCGGGTAAAGCTGCAGGTTATGAAGCTTCTCTATGAGAAGTACGGCTTCACTGAGGCGGACTTTATTTCCGCTGAGCTGGAGGCGGTGCCTGCGGTGAACGCTACTGATATTGGTCTGGATCGCAGCCTCATCGGTGCCTATGGCCATGATGACCGTGTCTGCGGCTATGCCGCTATGAAGGCGATGTTTGACCTGGAAGGCACCCCCGCGCGGACTGCGGTGTGCATCCTGGCGGACAAGGAGGAGATTGGCTCCGTTGGCGTCAGCGGTATGCAGACTGCTGCCTTTGATACCTTTATTGAGGACCTGTGCGACAGCCAGGGCGTTCCTCTGCGGGTGTGCCTGGAGAATGCTTTCTGCCTCTCCGCCGACGTGACGGCCGCCTTCGACCCCAACTTTGCCGATGTGTATGAGAAGCGTAACAGCGCCCGGGTGAATTATGGCGTGGGCCTGTGCAAGTACACCGGCAGCCGCGGCAAGGCCGGGGCCAGCGACGCCACTGCAGAGCTGGTGGCGTATGTCCGTCGGATTTTTGATGAAAACGGCGCTATCTGGCAGATGGCGGAGCTGGGCAAGGTGGACGCCGGCGGCGGCGGTACCGTGGCGGCTTATATGGCCAACCGGAATATCGATACACTGGATGCCGGCGTGCCTGTCCTGGCGATGCACGCCCCCTTTGAGGTGGTGTCCAAGCTGGACTGCTATATGACCTATAAGGCCATGAAGGCAGTCTATGAGAACGGCATTGTCCGCTGAGGATTTAACAGAAAGAACTGTAAAGTAAAAATGCTTCCTGGCCTGTATAGGCCGGGAAGCATTTTTTGCATCGTCTTAAGGCGGCTTCCACCAGAACAATTAGAAGAACATCGAAATAAATGTTGACAGGTCGGTTGGGGTGTGGTATTTTACGTTTAGACAAGATTCTAAATATAGGGAGAGAGAACGATGAAGAAGCATAAGGTGATGGGAATGATTCTCTGTTTACTGCCTCTGGCGGCCTTCTTACTGGCATATAACCGGCTTCCGCAGCAGGTCCCGATACATTTTGATATACGGGGCCAGGCAAATGGTTTTCTGCCTAAAGTCTGGGCGGTTATTGGGATCCCAGGGCTGTTTGTGCTGATCCAGGCGTTCCAAATTGTAAAAGTAACGGGACAGGAAAAGGGTGGCATATGGCGGCTTTACCTGATACCGGGAATTGCGTGGGTTGTGACCGGGGTCATACTTTGCGCAGCGGTTTTGTGACAGAAACGGGAAAGAAGGGGACATCACATGTTAGAAATTCAGCATTTGAGCAAGCGGTATGGCAGCAAAGTAGCAGTGGACGACCTCACCTTGCATATTCGTCCTGGCGAAATCTGTGGTTTTATTGGCCACAACGGTGCAGGAAAAACAACCACGATCAAGGCCTGCTGTGGGATATTGCCCTTTGACAGCGGAGAAATCCTGGTGGGAGGTGTGTCGGTCAGAAAGGACCCCATTGCCTGCAAACGGCAGCTGGCTTATTTACCAGATAATCCGGATTTATACGATTTTATGACGGGTGTAAAGTATTTAAACTTTATTGGGGATGTGTTTGGCGTCGGCCAGGCGGAGCGCCGGGAGCGGATTGGGCGCTATGGCGAGATGTTCGCGCTGACCCAGGATCTGGGCCAGCCTATCAGTGCCTATTCCCACGGAATGAAGCAAAAGCTGGCCATTATCTCCGCACTGCTCCATCAGCCGAAGCTGTTGATTTTGGACGAACCTTTTGTAGGCCTGGATCCCAAAGCCACCCATCTGCTCAAAGGAGTTATGGGTGAGTTGTGCCAGGCGGGAGGCGCCATCTTCTTTTCCACACATGTACTGGAGGTGGCGGAGCGGCTATGCCACCAGGTGGCAATTATTAAAAATGGTCGTTTAGTGGCAAAGGGACCTATGGAAGAGGTCAAGGGGGACCAGTCCCTGGAGACGGTTTTCCTGGAACTGGAGGCAGAGGATGCTTAAGCTGCTGTGTGCTGTGCGGCTGCGGCTGCTGCTGGACGCTGTTATGGGCGGCAATCGCCGCCGCCGGAGCCGTGGGATGGCGGCGGTATATGCTGCTTTACTTATTTATTTGGTGGTTGCCCTGGGCGGGATGTTTGCGTTGGGGTTTTCCGCCCTGCGTCCTTTGGCGGATATGGGCCTTGGCTGGCTGTATTTTGCCCTGGCCGGTATTGCCGCGGTAGTACTGGCGGCAGGCAGTACCATCCTGATGGCTCAGAGCCAGCTATATGATGCAAAAGACAACGAACTGCTGCTGTCCCTGCCCATTGCGCCGGGAGTGGTTCTTGCCAGCCGCACCTTGGCACTGTTTGCCATGGACTTGTTAATCGTACTGGTGGTGCTGGTTCCGGCAGGGGTGGTGTTCTGGCATGGGCAGCCGGGGGGGCTTCCGGGAAGCTTTGCTTTGGCGCTGGGAATTTTAGCGGTATCGTTGCTGGCACTGTCTCTGGGATGCCTGTTCGGGTGGCTGATTGGCCTTCTTACCGCCAGGCTCCGCCGCCGGAATCTGATGACGGTATTGCTGTCTCTCATCCTGCTGGCAGCGTATTTCTACGGGTATTTCCGTATCAACGCTCTGCTTCAGACCATCCTTCTCAGCGGCGCGGTACTGGCGGAAAGAGTAAGGCTGTTTTTGTGGCCTTTTTATGCTTTTGGCATGGGCCTGGAGGGGAACTGGGGCCTTCTGTTGGCGTTCCTTGCGGTGACAGTGGTAGTGACGGCCTTGATGCTGTGGCTGCTCTCCAAGACTTTTGTGACCATAGTGACCGCACGGCGGCCGGTGGCTAGGACCAGATACCACAGCCGCGATATTCGGGAAACGTCTGTAAGAAAAGCACTTATAAACAGAGAACTGACAAGGTTTTTTACTTGCCCTATATATCTCCTGAATTCCGGACTGGGAGTGTTGATGACACTGGTGGCGGGCGTAGCTGTGCTTGTCAAGCGGGAGCTGCTCTTTACGTTGGCGTCACAGATGGGGGCGGGTGATTTGATACCGTTTTTTGCTTGTGCCGGGTTGTGCGTGTTGGGAAGCACTGTGATGATCTCAGCACCTTCGGTATCCCTGGAAGGAAGGTATCTGTGGGTGATTCGCAGTTTGCCGGTACCGTCCCGGGCGGTACTGCGGGCAAAACTCTGGGCCCACATTGTCCTTTCCGCTCCTGTTTTTGTCCTGTGCGGCGCAATGCTGTGGTGGACCGCAGAGGCTTCCTTACTCATGGGCGTTTTGATCCTTGTGGTGCCGGTGCTGTATTTGGTTTGCAGCGGCGCCTTTGGCCTTGTGATAAACCTGCTGCTGCCACGGATGGACTGGGTCAGCGAGACGGAGCCGGTGAAGCAGGGGGCGTCGGTAATTGTGACCATGCTGGGCAATTTCACATTGGCTGCGGCTGTGGCGGTACCATATCCGCTGTGGCTGAGGGCGGCTATGACGCCGGAGGTCTACTTGGGTGTGTGGGCACTGATTTTAATGCTGGCCAGCGGAGGTTTTCTGGCATGGCTTGACAAAGAAGGTACCCGGCGTTTTGAGGCACTATAAAAAAGAAAGTCTATATAAATGGGGCGGAGCAATCCGCCCCGTTTTGCAAAATATAAACAGATGTAACAAAAAAGAGAAAATAAAAGAAAAATAATTAAATTTGAATTTGAATATCAGTAAATTATGACCTTTCAACAGAGGTTACAGTGCTTTAATA
>ERZ1643251.608-NODE-608-length-49077-cov-11.077169_pt1 | contig 49077 bp, 37 predicted proteins | sample MGYA00579261_ERZ1643251 | MGnify/ENA primary metagenome ERZ1643251 (study PRJEB29033, sample SAMEA4952267) | chicken gut metagenome | biome: Broiler Chicken; feature: Gastrointestinal Tract; material: Caecum | place: Ireland | collected 2018 | study: Broiler... | reverse complement strand
TTGCATACGTCTTTCCGCTTTTCGGGTCGATACAGGTGTCGAATACCGATTTTCCAATATATCCGCACAAGAACAACGCAGCTTCCTGTGCAAGGTCGTAGCTGTCTGTAAGGACGTATCCGTCCAAGTCTTTGTAATCCAGATCTCTTGCAAGATTGGCATACATTCTGTGTGGCATTTTGTGTCCGCACACAAACTTCCATGCACTCAGTGCAAGCAATTCTCCAATGCGCATCACATTGTCCGGTGAAATCTTCTCATCTAATATTTCATAACCTTTTCTTACCTTTTCCATTGTCTTTTACCTCCGAAATTTACTTGCCTTTCGGCAGGCAAAAGGGAGCATATGACGATAAAAGGAAAGTATCTTTAATATCTGTATGGGAAAGTCAGCGGGCAAAAGAAAAATCCTTGCTTTAAAGTCCTTTCATTCAGACATTTACGCAAGGATTTTACGACCGTTTACTTTCCCGAGGAGTATGCGACAATATGCCCACGAAAGGCAATCCTCGGAGAATAGCAAGCAAAACACCGTATGACATATACAAAGAGGCTGCATTAATGAAAAATACGAGAGAGCGAAAAAGCGGAAGATTTCGCAAGCGGTTCAGCGCGAAACTCCGCTTCGCTCTCGCTTTCCGTTCAGCCTTTTGGTTTGTGTTACGGCGTGTGCTTGGCTGCGGAGGCGCGAAGCGCCGACGCACTTGTCTATGACAAGCACACGCCACGGTGCCAAGTTACCTAATCAATTATTTTAAATCGCAGTTTTATTATCAGCCGCGTTGCGCAACCGAAATACAAAATTTTATAAAACCGCTTTCAGTACTTTTTCGATCTGCGAAAAAATCATCCGATCCGTAACGGACATTTTGGATTTTTTACAAGAAAAACCGATCACGACCGTTTCCGACTTTACGGCCAAAGGGAAATAAATTCCTTTCGCCTCTCGCAGTGTGTCCGTTCCGCGGCCGCCGCTTTTACGGTTTGTCTTGCACCACTTGGCAACGGCGACCTCGTTCTCTTCATCAAAAAAACGGATGTCTTCCCCGCCGTATGAAACGGCAATCTTATAGCCATCAAACAGAATACAGCTTCGTTCAAATGCGTCCGACAAAATTTTGGCGATCGCTTTTTCTTTTTCCTCTTCCGTTGCCGCCGCGGCGATCAGATTGATTATATCAAGCGTTTTATTCGCCGTTTTATATTTTTGCATTAAAACTTTTGGCGTAAATATCCGCACAAACAGTTTTTTTAACAAACATTCTCTATAAGAAAACCTTTGATTGTCGGGGACGATCAAGATCTCCACGTCGGGAATTCTTACAATAAATTTGTCTTCCAGCCCGACTTTTTTACCCGCTGACTGCCATGTTTTACCCAGCACCAGATTTGTTACGCCCGCAAGCCTTACGTAATCCGCCACCGTTTCCACGACGTCGTCGCCATATTTTACGACGACGTCGCCACCTAAATCACGAACGAGTTTTATATACTTTTTCAAATTCGCTGCCGATGCATCGCTCAACTCCCCGCTTCTTTCTACATACATCGCGGAAAATTTACAGTGATATGCCTCGCTCATTCTGGCAGCCACGCGGATATTTTTTTCCGACGACGGCGACGGGCTGATCAAAACCAGAACTTTTGTCTTTAATTCGCCGTGATAAGATTTTTTTTCGATCCGATCCGCCCCGCGGCGCAAAAACAATTCCCGCAGCGACGATAAATTATCGGCATGAAAAAAATTTTCTAAAGCGACCTGTGCCCGATTCTTGTTATAAATTTTGCCTTGCCGCATACGTTCGATCAAATCTTCCGGCTCAATATCGATCAAAACAACTTCATCTGCATAGTCAAAAATTTCATCGGGAACACGCTCGGATACATCCACAGAAGTCGCGGAATCCACAAGATCATGCAAACCTTCGATATGCTGAACGTTTACCGTTGTCCATACATCTATACCGTGATTGATGAGTTCTTCGACATCCAGATACCGCTTTCTGTTTTTGCTTCCTTCGGCATTCGTGTGGGCGAGTTCGTCCACTAATACGATCTGCGGCTTTCTTTCAATGGCGGCATCTACGTCGAACTCTTTCAACGTTATGCCCTTATATGAAACGACTTTGAGCGGAAGGACTTCCAGTCCTTCCGCCATTGCCGTCGTTTCCGGACGATCATGCGGTTCCAGATAACCGATGATAACATCCGCGCCTTGTTTTTTGATTTCCTGCGCCGCTTTCAGCATGGCATATGTTTTTCCGACGCCCGCCGAATAGCCGAAAAAGATTTTGAGTTTTCCTTTTTCCATATCAGATCAACCCATCCAAAGCAAGGTTTACCAACAATACGGTCACGCGCTCTTGGCCGAAAATCCACAAGAATCTGCCTTCGGTATATTTATTGATTATACTGCGAATAAAATCTTCTGTATAATCCGACAGAGACTCTCCTTCTTTCAGCGGATAATTTTCGGCGGTTTCCCCGTCTTTCAACTGAATCGGCTGAACGTTTCCGTCTGCATTTGTCAAAAGTTTCCAGCCTGCGGCTTTTCTTCCTGCGATGATCGCATTGACTTGAAAATATGCGGTCGCAGGAGAAATATGCGGATCGACGCCGCTGCCGCTTGAAGTCAATAATTCATCAGGGATTGCGCTTTCATCCGTATACCCGACAGCCGCAAGTTTTTCTTTTCTTTCAGCAATGCGTTCTTGAACAAGTTGTTTAAACGCATCGCTTTCCGGGGAAAGGTTTGACGGCGCCCCGGTATTCACTCTGCCAAACATATATTCGGCGCTCTCGTAACTCTGACCGATCAATTCACTTCCATAAATCTTTTGCGTTCCGTCCGGCATTGTAACGATGATTTGCGAACCGTTTGCCTCATAAGGAAATACAGTCTGCCCTACAATAGTTACGATGATAGGATAAATTATCCCGCAGATCAATGTGAATACTAGCAGACATACGAGCGCGGCTCGTACCATAGTAAACTTTTTCTTTTTTGCCGGCACTTCGGAAATTTCCGCGCCTTCGCTGATATTTTCCGTTGCCGCCGTATCGCCTTTTATTTTATTTTGCATATTATACTGTCCTCCTTAAATAACGCCGCATAAGGTCAACAACAAATCAAAAAGTTTTATAAATATAAACGGCGCTATTACTCCTCCGAGTCCATAAATCAGTAAGTTGTTTTTCAGCATTTTGCCCGCAGGTCTTTCCTTATACTTGACGCCTTTCAGTGAAAGTGGTATCAGCGCGATGATGATCAGCGCGTTATAGATAACCGAAGATAAGATCGCCGTCATCGGGCTTGTCAGGTGCATAAAGTTCAATGCTTCCAGCCCCGGATAAATGCCCGCAAACAAGATCGGTATAATTGCAAAATATTTTGCGATATCGTTTGCGATGCTGAACGTCGTCAACGCGCCGCGCGTCATCAAAAGCTGCTTTCCGATGCGCACCACTTCGATGAGTTTTGTCGGGCTGGAATCCAGATCGACCATGTTGCCCGCCTCTTTCGCCGCCTGCGTTCCCGAGTTCATCGCAACTGCGACATCTGCTTGCGCAAGGGCGGGTGCGTCATTGGTACCGTCGCCCGTCATTGCAACCAAATGCCCTTCTGCTTGCAGTTTTTTAATCAATGCAAGTTTTGTTTCAGGAGTTGCTTCGGCGACAAAATCATCCACCCCCGCTTCGGCAGCGATTGCCGCCGCCGTCATGGGATTATCGCCCGTAATCATGATTGTCTTAATACCGATCTTTCGCAAGTCTTCAAACTTTTCTTTTACGCCCTCTTTTACGATATCTTTGAGATATACGATGCCGAGGACCTTCTGATTTCTTGCAACGACCAGCGGAGTGCCGCCTTCGTTTGCGACTTTCTCCACGGCTTTTCTGCATTCATCGGGATACGCGCCGCCCAAAGATTTGACATACGATTCGATTGCGTCTGCGCTGCCTTTCCGGATATGCTCTTCGCCGATGTCGACGCCGCTCATACGGGTTTTCGCCGAAAATTCGATAAAGGTGGCTTTCATTTTGGCAATTTCTCTGCCGCGCAAGCCGAATTTATTTTTCGCCAGCACGACGATGCTCCGTCCCTCAGCCGTTTCGTCGGCAATGGACGAAAGCTGCGCCGCTTCCGCAAGATCGCGTTCCGCAGTATCCCCCACGGGAATAAATTCGCTTGCCTGTCTGTTGCCGAGCGTGATCGTACCCGTTTTATCCAGCAACAGAATATCGACGTCTCCCGCCGCTTCGATCGCACGTCCGCTGGTCGCAAGTACGTTTGCCTTATTTAACCGCGCCATACCCGCAATACCAATCGAAGAAAGCAACGCGCCGATCGTTGTAGGCGCAAGGCATACAAGCAATGCAACGATATTGGTCAGGCTTACAGGAGATCCCTGCCCTGCTTGATCAACGGCAAATTTCGAGAACGGAAGCAATGTAGCCGAAACCACAAGGAAGATAATTGTAAGAGTTATCAATAAAATCTGCAATGCAATTTCGTTTGGAGTCTTCTTACGGCTCGCTCCTTCGACCATGGAAATCATCTTATCGAGAAAACTTTTTCCCGCTTCCGCCGTAACTTTAACGATCAGCCAGTCACTTGTTACAGTAGTTCCTCCCGTTACGGCACTTCTGTCGCCGCCCGACTCGCGAATTACAGGAGCGGATTCACCCGTAATTGCACTTTCATCCACACTTGCGACCCCGACAATGACTTCACCGTCCATGGGGATCTGCTCTCCGGCTTTTACAAGCACAATGTCGCCCGGTTTCAACTCGTTGCTTTTTACTTCCGAATATTCCGATTCAAGATCGGCGGTTTTCAGTTTACGCGCAATAACATCTCTGCGCGCTTTTTTCAGGCTCTCCGCCTGCGCGCGCCCTCTGCCTTCCGCAATCGCTTCGGCAAAGTTTCCGAACAAAGAGGTGAACCAAAGAATCAGCGAAATAGCAAATATGTACCAGCTTCCGCCGTCTTTGATTCCTCCGAGCGAAAGGAAAAACAGAATCGTTGTGAAGATCGCCCCGAGATAAACCACAAACATGACAGGGTTCTTAACCTGTGTTTTCGGATTTAATTTTACAAGCGACTGTAACGTTGCGTCCAGGACGATTTTTTTATTGATCATCTGACCTTTTTGCAATTTATCTTCTTGCGAAAGGTTTGATTTGTTTTTTTTCATAAAAACCTCCTTAACCGACATACTCGGCAATCGGACCAAGCGCAAGCGCAGGGAAGAAACTCAGCGCGCCGATAATCAGAATCACCGCAATCAGCAACCCGACAAACATTGCGTTATTGGTAGCCAAAGTGCCGTCCGATTGCGGGACGATTTTCTTCTTACCGAGACTGCCGGCAAGGCCGAGGGTCGCAAACATCGGAATAAAACGCACCAAGAGCATAACCACGCCGCCGACTACGTTCGTCCAAGGCGTATTCGCGTTCATTCCCGCAAAAGCGGATCCGTTGTTGTTTGCCATGGATGCGAACGCGTACAAAATTTCAGAGAATCCGTGCGCGCCGCTGTTTGTCAGCCATTCGTCCGCATGCGGAAGCATAACCGTTGCTGCCGTTCCAAGTAAAAGGCATAAAACAGGTGTTAAAATTACAAGGCAAACCATTTTCATATCAAAGCTGCCAATTTTTTTGCCGAGATATTCGGGAGTTCTGCCGACCATCAGTCCCGCGATGAACACGGTCAGAATAACAAAAGCGATCATTCCGTATAATCCGCAGCCTACGCCACCATACACAATCTCGCCAAGCATCATCAAAAACATCGGGATCATTCCGCCAATGGAAGTAAAACTGTCGTGCATTGCATTGACAGACCCGTTTGAACCACAAGTTGTTGCAACTGCCCACAAGGAAGAACCTCCGATGCCGAAACGCACTTCCTTGCCTTCCATATTGCCCATCGAAGCAACACCTTCCATTGTAATTGCGCCCATATATTCGAATAACGTGCATACAACCAATGTTACAACGAAAATAATGGTCATTGCCTTTAAAAGGGTAATACCTTGATTTTTCTCACGAATAATACTTCCGTCCTGATTTTTGCGGATGACTGCTTTTCCGAACGTAAAACAAAGTCCGGCAGGAATCCATAATAAAGACAAACATTCGATCAAGTTTGTAAACGGAGTCGGATTTTCAAACGGGTATGCCGAGTTGACGCCCCAGAAACCACCACCGTTTGTAAAGAGCTGTTTGATAATGATCTGACTTGCCGCAGGTCCCAAATACAACTTGGATGCCGTACCGTCCAACGCTATGTAAGATACCGAACCGCTTAAAGTCTGCGGGACGCCGTCTGCAATCAATAAAATAGCCCCGACAAAACTTACGGGCAACATAAACAGCGTAATTCTTGTGATATCCGCCCAGACATTTCCGACCGTTTTGCTTTCTTTTCGCGTAAATCCTCTGATCAGAGCGAACAAAACCGCAATACCTACCGCGCCGGATAAAAAGTTCTGGACGGTAAGGCAAATCATCTGCGAAAAATAGGAAAGTCCCGTTTCTCCCGAATACGCCTGCCAGTTCGTATTGGTTATAAAGCTCGCCGCCGTATTAAACGCCAAATGCCAGCTCATGCCTTGAATCTGTTCGGGATTCAGAGTTAAAAACGCTTGTAACATTACGACAGCAATAAAAAATACCAGGCTGAAAACAGTAAACAGCAAAATCCCCAGCGCGTATTTTTTAGCCGTCATTTCTTCGTTCGGATCGACGCCCATACATTTATAAATGCCGCCCTCGATTTTACCTACTGCACTTTTTGCAAAAACAGGACGACCTATATAAATCTTATAAAAGGCTTTACCAAAAAAGTAACCGCCTCCGATCAACAATACAAGATAAAAAATATCTTGCAGCGAGGCGAAAATAATTTCAGATGCCATATTTACCTCCAAATTTTATCTGTCAATTTTTTTGTATTTTATCCTCTGTCACTATGAAGTAAAGCGTAAAACAAAAAACCTAAAAGCGCAATCGAGGCAACGCCGGCAATAATTGTCACGACAGTCATATACGAATACCTCCTGTTATTCTTTCTAATCCCCAATTTATATTTGTTGACTTATGAGAAAATAATGTGCCAATCCGATCCAAATTATCTGAGGGCGCTGAAAAAGTTTGATCCATATAATAGGCTACACGATAAAATTTTGAAGCTCTTAAATAATCCCCTTCTTTTTCATAGCTGATTCCTAACAAATTGTATATTTCAGGATTTTCCATATCTATTGAAGACGCCTCTCTCAACAAGTCACGAGCCGAATGATAATCGTATGCTTTTATTGCATCTACTGCGTCTAAAAGAACTTTCTGTAACACCGATATACATTCGTTGTTATGTATCTGTTGTTTCATATATCGTCCTCCTTTCTTTTTACAGCACTATTTTACCTCATGCAATATTAAATGAATATAGATTAAATAGCAAACGGCATTAAATTTCCATTAAGAAATTTAATGCCGTCTTAAACCGTCACTCTTTTAAAAGAGAATATTAAAAAAGGCTTACCGATGCGGCAAGCCTTTCAGAATTTGTATTTATGATAACCGATTCATTCTATATCCCACACCTACTTCTGTGCGAATCAATTCTTGTTCATAAATATTCTTTTCGATCTTTCGCCGAAGACTTGCCATAAATACACGCAATCCGTTTGAATCGTTCCCTCCTGCTCCCCACACTTTTGAGATAATAAAATTATGGGTAAGGGTTTTCCCGACGTTTTGCGCCAATACGACCAGCAATTTATACTCAAAGTTTGTAAGATGCACTTCTTCCTCGTTCATAAACACACTATGGGCGGCAAAATCTATTTTTAAATATCCGTTTTCAAAGACCGCACTTTGAGAGCCTTCGTTGTTTGAACTGTAACGTATCGCCGCCCTCACGCGCGCCATTAACTCCGCCGATGAGAAAGGCTTTTGCACATAATCATTCACCCCTGCGTCCAGACATTTTATTTTTTCGTTCTCGTCATCTCTCGCACTCACGACTAAGATCGGCATTTTTTCATTGAACTCTCTCACCGTTTTTACAACGTTGATCCCGTCCATATCGGGAAGTCCAAGATCCAAAATCATAACGTCAACGATATTTTTTACGGTATAATCTATACCCTCCCGCGCAGTTCCAACTGCCATAACATTATGATTTTCCTGTTTGAGTGCAAGCTTTAATAAGTTTTGTATTGCTTTATCATCTTCAACGATCAGTATTTCAGCCATTTTTATCCTCCATCGGCAACGTAAATTCAAAAACCACTTTCCCGTCTTCAGCATTTCTCGCGCTGATTTGACCGCCATGCGCCGCAATGACCAATTTGCAGATCGAAAGCCCGAGCCCAACCCCTTTTCCTCTTTGACAATCTCCTACCGTATAGTACATTTCAAAAATATGCGGAAGATCTGCGTCTCGTATCTTTTCGCCGTCGTTACTGATCCGAAACACTGCGTTTCTGCCGGTATTCCACACTTTGATCCATATATTCCCATTTTCCGAGGTATGTCTTGCCGCATTGATCAATATATTTCCGATTGTCTGCATGATCAGAGTCGCATCCATCGGCACCAGCAAAAATTCTTCCGGCATTTCATAATGAATTTTTCTGTTACCTAATACGCCCTTGCAATTTCTGACCGACTGAGGAATGATTTCCTCTACCGCTTCCGGAACTTTTTTTACCGTCAGCTTTTCATTATCGATACGGGACAGCGAAAGAAGATTTTCCACAAGACGTATCGTCCAATTTGCTTTTGCCACAATATCATTCAGAATTTCAGTCCGATCTTCGACGGACAGATCCTGTTTTTCCAAGACGATCTCAGCGCCGTTTTTCATTGTTGTCAGCGGCGTTCTTAAATCGTGGGAGATGCTTCGCAGCAAAGTAGCCTTCAACTGTTCTTTTTCCGCATCGCTTTTCAGTTGCGCTTTTTCAAGATTCAACGCATTGATTTGCAACATTTTACGTTTCAGCTGAAAGGTTATCGCGCTTGTAACGATGCCTACGGCGAACATCAGAACAAACGTGACCATGTACATCTTATCATTAAAATGAAAGGTGTATTTCGGCACCGTAAAAAAGAAATTGTAGCCAAAAACGCTTACGACCGATAAGAGCGCTGAATATATATAACCCTTTGTAAATACTGCAGTCAACAGAATCCCCAAAATATAAATGATTATATAATTTAAAACGTCCACCTTAAAATATTGCAGCAGATAACAAATCCCCGTCGATACAATAAAAACAGATAGAGCTATTGAAATGTCAATAGCTATTGCTTTTATTAAATTGATTCTTTCTTTTCCCTGTAAATCGTTCTTTTTTTGCATATCGAAATTGCTTATATCCCTATTCCTTTTTTCAAACCTTTTGAATTTTCTAAAAAGGCCAAAATTTCGCCCGACGATTTTGTTCTATCCTTATTTTAACACCAAATTACCTTTTATGTCAAGTTCGCCGATTTATCCCGAATATATCCCTCCGCATTTTTCAACAACTTTCACATTTATGAACATATCGACTCTTTCTCTTTATGCCTAAAATTGCACCGCTCTGGCTTATAACGCAGAAAAAGCCACCTCCATAAAACCGAAAGTTATAGCACAATTTGAACACACGCCTCCTTTAGTAAAACGCATAAAAATCGATAACGCGAAATATGAGATTTATGGAAAAAGCGCTTCATCATTTTTAAAACCGATTGAATAAGAAAAAACAAACGGTAGCAATCGGTATCCATATCAAAAACAAAAAATAAATCAAGAGTAACCCTATAAAAGTTATTCTTGGCTTTTTAAAAATCAAAAAAAACAACCGCCAAAAAATGAAAAAAATCGATTTACGTTACTCTTTCTCCGCCAAACAGAGTCGCGTTTGAACCCGCGGCTCTGTTATTTTTGTATTAAGGGGGTTGCCGGTATCATAATCAATACCGAAGTTTATGTTCCGCAATGGTCAGACTTCTACTTGACGCAGAAAAGAGATGAACACGGTTTTTACACAAAATAGACGGCAAATGCCGTCTATTCTTTTAACTCATTTTCTAATTCAAAAAACTTTTGTTTTGTATCTGTTCGCCGGTTAAAAGCAAAAACGGAATCAGTAATTTTTTCTGCATTTTGAAAGGCAATCCCAATACGTGCTTCATTTAATTGTAAAGCTGAAATGTATTGCACATCCTCAGAAGATGCTTTCTGTGGTTGATAAACAAACTCATCCTCTGGTGACATTTTTCCCTGATGGCTATATTTATTGATAGGCATAGATAATAAAGCTCCTCTAATTTGAGAAAATGCTTTCATACTTTCCAATAAAATACTATTTGTCGCTTGTTTAAACATAATGTGATTTAAGATAAGTATCCTTGTTGGCGACAAAGGATAAAAACAATGTAAATGTATATTTATCTGAGGTTGAATCGGGAAAATTTCTAAGGTAGGATATATATAATGATGCCTTTATATTGTATTGTTATTTATAGAATACAGCTATACATTTTTGCGTCTTTTCTCTCCGCGAAAAGCAAAAAAATCTGACTAAATAAAAAAACATACGGCGCAGTTTATTAAGCGCGGCAGTTATTACCGAAGGGGCGGCAGGCGCATTTTTGCATTTATAAAAATTTAAAACAAAAAACCGTAACAAGTGAAATTACGGTTTTTGCTTATTTTATCCCATGCGGCCGAAACAAACCGCTTGACGCCGACTACACAAACAGAATAACGACGCCGACGAGAAGTCCGGCGAGCATGGCAAAAACCGGCGCCTTTGAACGCCACATGAGAATGGCCTCCGGCAGCAATTCGCCGAATACCACGTACAACATGGCCCCGCTGGCAAAACTAAGCGAAAGCGCCAGCATTACGGGACTGAGCGTGCCGAGAAAATATCCCAGCATTGCCCCCAAAATCGTGGGAGCGCCGGTGAGCGCCGTAAGTAACGTTGCCTTTACCTTGTGCATTCCTCCCGCTACCAGCGGCACGGACACCGCCATACCTTCGGGTATATTGTGAAGTCCTATTACGATAGCCATGGCAAGTCCGCCTACTCCGCCTGTCAATTCGTCGCTTGCGTACGACGCGCCTATCACCATGCCTTCGGGAAAATTGTGCAGCGCTATTGCAAACGCCATGACCAGCCCCGCAATAAAAAGCTGGCTTAGTGACCGCTGGCTTTTGTTCTCTTCGTATTTCTTCTTGTGTTCGTCGTAGTGGTCGCTGTGAATAAGTTCCGACAGCCGGTCCGCCGTCTTGGGGTGGTTTTTGTCGATATGCTTGACCTGCGGATTGGTCTTTTTGTCGATTACGGCGTTGAGAACATAGATAATAGCAAACCCGACAGCCGTCATCGCGACGACGAAAAATACATGTCCCACCGAACCCGGGACCTGACCTATAGCGCCATTATCCAGCCCCAACCGCGCACGCCGAAACGGCGCAGATCGAAGGAGTTTACAAACTTGCTTATGCCCGAGAACATGACCCACATTCCGAAAATATACGGAAGGGCAAGGGCGGTGAACCCCATATTAAACAACAAAAACAGCGACAGCAAAATCGTGAGTATGCCGTCGAGCAGCAGCCATCCGGCACCGAACATCTGCGGTCCCCATACGGCAAAAATCACTATGTCTGCGATACTGGAAACCAGCAGTATAACGCCGTAGGCAATCGCCACGGTAACCTCCGTTATGCCGGGAACCGCCAGACATATTATGCCGCAATAATCATAAGCGCGCCCAAAACGGCCCATAATATGCGTAAAACAACGTTCTTCATACAAACCTCCTTTTTTTATTCACGTTTAATGATTTCATAAATTCTTAGCCCGCGACAAGACGCCTTTTTTTGCCTGATATGCCCGTCGTCCGTCCGCGCGGCCGCGTCAACCGTACCTTTTTCCGTTTTAAATAGTATGGCCGACGCAATGTTTATTTTTGGTTTCGGCCACCCGACCTATTCGTTTAAATTGTCCTTTTCGTTACTTTCTTTTTTCCGGGTTGCTTTCTTTGCCATTGCGGCGCGAATTGCCTCCTTCTTTTTGGCGTACCAATCGTTTACGCTATCGCGGAACGAAGCGCCCGCAAAGGGGAATAAAAATCGCTTGTGCTGTTTTTTCATTTGTCGGCGCTCGTTTATCGCCGCCTTAAGTTCTTCGTAATGCACCGCGACTTTCAGCTGCCGGGTGGCCTTGCGGATTTTGAGCGATACGTTGAAACTTATGCAAAGGTCAACGAAAAATACGCCGTAAAACACGCCGAGCACAAACACCATCGGCATGCTGCCCGCCGCCCACTCCGCCATACCTTTGAGCGGGTTGAACAATAAATAGACGAAAATCGCCGCAATAACGCCCCAAAATACGGAAAACAGCGGGCAAATAATGCCCTGAATATTGCCCCATTGCGTTGAATAGTCCCACAGTTTGATTTTCATGCCTTTAATAAAAATAAGACCCGTAATGTATTCAAGCAATGTCAGCGCGACAAACAGGAAAATTACTATGCCCCAGCGCGGCATAGGTATAAAACACGCTGCGTATAAAATCACCGTTCCGAATCCGTACATGGGAAGATACGGACCGTTTAAAAATCCGGGATTTATCCATTTTTTCATACTGAAAATGCGGCGGAAAAAAAGTTCCAGCACCCAGCCCGCAACCGAGCCGAACATAAACAAAAACGCAAGGATAAAAAACATTTTCTTTCTCCGTATTCAATGGTTACAACGCAAATGGTTTTATTCCGTCCTGAGTGCGCCTACGCGATTCTTTTCCGCCGCCGCAACAGCCGGCACGGGCGCAAAGCGAAACCGCTGCAATAAGCTTTTGACGGCGCTGTCTTTCTTACCGCCTACAGCGGCATTCACGCCCCCGCTCTTACAGATAAAGCTCGCATTCCTTGCGCACGGAGCACGCCTTTTTGAGCGCCATGGCAGCGGCCGCAACCATGAGCTTGTTTACGCTGCGGGCGTGCTGCGGGCATACTTTTATGCAGCGCATACAGGAGATACACTTTTTGGCGTCCGTAGATTTCGGATCGAAATATCAATCGTGCGGACCGGGCACTCTTTTGCGCATGTTCCGCAGCCGTTCATTTGCCGTCGGCCTTGGGAACAAGCGGCGCTCCCCCGCCTTTTTATAGGGTCTGTTGCCGGGAATTTCCGACGTCAAGGCTGTGTGCCCTCCTCCATTTTAATTGCAATCTGGCGGGCAAAATCGCGGAGTTTTTCGGCGTCGTCGCCGTCCGGTCTGCCGGTAGCGTACTGGTGACAGATGGAATGTTCCGCAACTGCCGCCAATAACGCGTTTTTTCTTTTTTACGGCTGAGCGTCGGGTTTGACCGCCGTGTGCGTCGATACGCTTTCGAGACGGCGCAATATGCGCTGCGTGACCTCGTGCGAGTTGTGCCACCAGTCGCGGCTCCATACGCGCATTACGTTCCAGCCTTTCTGCTCCAGGAACTTGCAGGCGTATACGTCGCGTTCCAGCGGCGTTTCGTGAGCGGCGTACAGCACTTTGTCCACTTGAATACCCAAAATGTACTTGTCCCTGCGCTTTTCGTACACGGCGACCGAAATTCTGTTTGTTCCGCTGCCCAGGTTTGTATCCGCTTCGTAGCCCAGCCGGCGCAGTTTCTGCGCTATCTGCTGCTCGACGGGCACGGTAAGTTCGGCCCTTCCCACCGTGGCGGGAGGCGGACACATGGCGTCGAGAACGGCGTTTATTTCCGCAGCATTGCCGTTTGAAACGGCGCGCGCGTACGTCAGATATGACCTGAACAGTTTTGGTCCGTTGTTTTTGGACGAATCCACTTTGAGATCTTCCGGCTCTATGCTGGTGACGACGTATATTTTTTTACGGGCTCGCGTCACCGCAACGTTAAGCCGGTTTTCTCCGCCGTCCATGGACAAGGCACCGAAATGCGTCGCCACTTTGTCGTTGCCGCCCTTCGCGTAACCTATGCTGAATATTATAATGTCCCTCTCGTCGCCCTGAACGTTTTCGATATTTTTGATAAACAGTCCTACGTCCTGTCCGTTTTCCTTCCTGCCTACCGCCTGGATATAGTCGGTGCGGAATTGGGCGTTTGCGGCGCACTCCTTTTCGATGACGTCTTCTATGCACGACTGCTGCTCGCTGCCGAAAGTTATTATGCCCATCGTGTCGCTTGAACGCTTCTTAAACAGCTTTTTTAAAAGCGCCACTATTTCGTTTGCCTCGGCGACGTTTTTGCGGTCCTGCCAGGTGCCGTTTACGCGTATGCGCTCGATGGCCCTGTTTCGCAAAGAACGGCTTATATCCGGCGAAATATGCAGCATGCCGTCGTAAAACGCCTTGTTTGAAAAGTCGATGAGCCCGCGCAGTTTGCTGCGGTAATGGTAGGTAAGATTGGCGTTGTCGAAACGCGCTATCGCCAGGTCCAAAAGACTTTCCACTTCCAGCGCCGCCTGCATGGGCAGATTGTCGTCGTCGTCAGCCCCGCCCATATACCGGCGCATAAAGGTAGCCGTGGGGCGCAGCTGTTTCGCGTCGCCCGCCACCACTACGTTTTTGCCGCGTATTATTGCCGGCACGGTATTTTCGATAAACACCTGGCTGGCCTCGTCAAACAATACCAAATCGAAAAGATTCTTTTTAAGCGGCAGAATGGACGATACGTTTTCGGGCGAAAGCAACCAGCAGGGAAAAAGCGTAAGAAGATAACTGCCGAACACTTCCATAGTGTGCCTAAGCGACCACAGCTTTTGTTTTTTGGATATCTGATAGAGATAGTCCTTGGCGTCTTCGCGCGTTTCGTTAAGCGTTTTGTATTCGGCGACAAAGGAATTTTCGCATATTTTCTTGCTTATCACCGCCAGTTCGCCCGTAAGAGTGTTTATTCTCGCCTTGATATTTTCGAAGTCCACCGTTTCGGACAGTTCTTCCTTTCTGTCGCGCTCGCAATTTATTATCTCGTAATAGATGCGCAGCGGGAGCAGTTTGACTATGGCGTTGCGAAAATGTTCGTAGTCGGAAGAAATGCCGTAAGCAAAATTGAGAATATGCTTTTCGGCGGCGCTGAAATTGTTGAGACTGACTGCGACGTCGTTTACTTTGACGTAATCGCTAAAAGCCGCTTTGAGATTTGCAAAGACCTTCTCATTGCGCTCGAAAAGCCCGCTTAGCGCCATGCGGTACCCTTCTTTCGTCAGCACCTCGCTTAAAAATTCATAATCTTTAACAAAGGCGTCGACGGCTTTTTTGGTTTTTTCGTACTTTTGGCGCAGCTCTTTTTCCTTGCCGCTCATGCGCGCTTTGGCAACGGGATAAAGTGGAAAAACCACGCGGCTGACGCGCAGAAATTTTTCTTCCGACGGATATTCGAACCCGGCGAGCATCCGTATAAATGCGTTTTCGTTGTTTTTATCGGAAAGCTTGTCGTAATGCGCTATTATCTGCTGGGCAAAGGGATATTCCGCCTCATCGAAAACTTCCTTGCGCGTGCGGGCAAGCAGCGAAAATTTTCTCCTGGCCTGCACCAGCGTATCCAGCGAAAGATCGGGCCGGAAATGCTGAATAAACGGATTGGTCTTTTTCTTTTCGACGAAATTGTAGTATATCTCCGTCTTGTCGCGGGCGAGCAGCGTGTCCACCGCTCCGCGCATGGTGGGATAGTCCATGGTCCTTAGCGTCTTATCTTTGAGCATCGCCGTATAAATAGTGTATTCGTCGCTGTCCTTTCCGGGAATAAAGGAGCCGTAATACATATCGATAAGACTTATTCCGAATCCGTTGTCCCGCTCGAATGCGTCCGAAATCTCCCTTAGACGGGCGATCTCGTGATCCAGCCTACGGGCGGTTTCGTTGTAGTAGCTATAATTGTCCTCGACGCGCTTGCTCATCACTTCTTCGTGCCGAGCATTGCAACGCGCGTAAAAATCTGCGCGCTCTTTAACGGGGTCCACCACAAACATGGCCTTGGAATTTAGGTCTCCCAGACGGTTGAAAACCACGTCCAGCGCCGCCTTTTTCTGGGACACGACAAGCACTCTCTTGCCTTTGCACAGCGCGTCCGAAATGAGATTGACTATTGTCTGGGACTTGCCTGTTCCGGGCGGTCCGTATATGACCATGTTGCCGTAATCGGACACCTTTTCCACTACGTTGTGCTGCGCGTAATCCAAATCGCTTATGCAGTAGCAATTGCGGTCCTTGGCCTTTTTGGCGCGTTTCGAGCGCGACGGCTTTAAATTAAACAGCTCAGTTATGGCGTCGTTGGTCATGTGGCTGCGTTCCAAAGCGGAATAATCGCTGTAAATGGAATTTGCCAGCGCGTGACGCATGAGAACGCACGATTTTTTAATCGTCAAAGCGCCGCCGTCCTGGTCGGGAAGAGAGGCGAAAGGCGTCAGTTTTTCTTTGTCGGAAAGCCGCAGGTTAATGCCGTATTTTTTAAGGTATGACAAAACGGCTTTTTCGTCGCTCAGTCCCGCCCGGCGCAAGTTGTCAAAGTCGGTTTCCATTTCGTCCAGATCCAGATTTTTCGCCTGGGCATAGGCGAATATAAGCGCCTGATTGAGACGCACGCGTTCGCCGCGCTTGGCGCAAATCGTCACCGTATTGCGCTCGGAAATCTCCACTTCCACCGGGAAAAATATAAGCGGAGCTTTTATCGGCAGGTCTTTTACGGCGCCGCACACGAAGGGATAGCCCACAAACAACTCGTAACGCCCCGTCTCCTTCTCCACGTCCTCCGCCTCATGTTTTAAGGCGCTTATGTAGTCGGCTTCTTTTTCCAGCAAGGAGACAAACGTAGGACTTTTGCGGCGCTTATCGTCCGCAGCTGCGTCCGCACAGGCGGCAAATATCTTTTTTAAGGCCGAAATCTTGGGAGAGATGACTGTCAATGCGTCGCGTCTTCCCGACCAGAGAAAGTCGAAAAATTCTTCGGCGCGCGCGTCATCCCCGACAAAAAGTCGTCCGAGGTCGTATCCGGTTTTCTTTCCCAAAGAACGGATATATAAACTCCTGTTCTTTCCGCCTATTTCTATAAGCCGCTCTTTGTAATATGTATAAATGCTTTTCATCGCTCCTCCGTAAAACGCCGTTGTAACCGCCGATAAATATTATACTACTTATCGCGCTTTTTTGCAAGTCGACAATTGCATATATTTTTAACATCTGTCAGTTTTTTATCTGTAAAAATTGCAAAATTCTTATCGCGTTTGTCCGGATACTGAAAATTTCCCGTCTTTATCCGTGCGATATATCGAAATTGCGCGCGGTTTTGAGCGCGGCATGCGCCAAAAATATAAATATTATTTATCGCGTTTGCCGCAGGACGAAAAGCCGGGTGTATTTTTTTTGTATAATAAAATTTAATATCAAAATTCTGCGGCGCGGGGCGATACAGGCAGCGTAAAACGCCGCCGGACGTTAGGCATAAAAGACAGGCTCTTTTCTTGCCGCGGCGCCCTGCCCTTTTTGCGCCGAAAAAGGTTTTTATTAAACCGCGCAACATTAAGACGCAGGCGACTTGCCGCCTTAAACGCACGTTTTATTGTGCCCAAAAAAACCGCAAAGCACAATTGCTCGCGGTCTTTTTTTGTTTTACTAGCAGCGGCGTAGAGCATCGTTTCCGCCGTTAATTTTTAATGGCGCGTCCTTTATTTCACTTTTTTCGGGCGAAACAACGGGCTTTTACTTTTCGCCGTCCTTGGGAATAATGGGGTACAGCTGGATGGTGTTACCCCCGTCTATTACCAGCTCTGCGCCCGTGGTGTTGCGGGCATGGGCGGCAAAATACCACACGCCTTCGGCTATATCCGCTCCGTCCGCCACGTCGCCTATGGGAGTAAACGCCGACGGAACGGTTTTGTACCACTCGGGGTTTTTCTGCCATCTGTCGGTGCGTATCATTCCCGGCAGCACCGCGTTTACGCGTATGTTGTACTTGCCCAGATCCAACGCGAGAGCGCGCATCATTCCCAGTTGGCCGCCCTTTGACGCCGAATACGCGATACGATTGGGAATGGCCCGGTACGCCGTGTTGGAATTAATGAAGATTATGCTGCCGCCGCCGTTTTGTTTCATGCGTAAGGCGGCTTGCTGCGCCAGCGCGAAATTCCATACGACGTTGGTGTTTATCACCTTTATAAAGTCCGTAAGGGACGACACGAAAATCTCCTGCCCCAGTCCCTGGTCGGCGGCGTTGAGTACGAGACATTGTATAAAAACGCCTTTTTTGTCCAGGTCGTCAAACAGTTGGCAAACGCTTTCCTCATCGACGCAGCCGTCGGCTTTAAGCGATTCCAGCTCGTATCCCGATATGTCCGCCCCGGGGAATTTGTCGCGGTATGCCCGCTCCGCCTCCTCCACTTTCGCCTTACTGCGCCCCGTAAAGACGACGTCATAGCCTTCCGAGGCGAATTTTTCCACTATTGCTACGCCCGTATTTATGCAGGCGCCCGTCACTAAAACCGTTTTATTTTTCATGATGCTGTTGTCTCCGGATATAAATTTTACTACATTTGGCGCGCAATTGCGGCCTTGATATCCTTTTTATTGTAAATTAAAAATAGAATTCCGATTTCGGCGGACGAATATCGGTGAGCGCGCCTGTATAATGCCTGAGCGTATGCTCTTTGTAGGGGTGCATTAGACAAGCCTCTTCATTAAGTTCCACTCCCAAGCCGGGTTTATCGCCTATTTTTATTCTTCCGTCCGAATACTCGAGTTTTTCGTCGGTGATATCCTTTCTGTATGCGACGTCCGAATACATTATTTCGAGAATACAGAAGTTAGGACAGCATGCGGCAAGCTGCAGCGTCGCCGCGTTGGCCACCGGTCCGCTGGGGTTGTGCGGCGCAAAAGCTATATATTCCGATTCCGCCGTCGCCGCAATCTTTTTTAGCTCCATAATACCGCCCGCGTGCGACACGTCGGGCTGAATATAATCGCTCGCTCGTCCGGCAAACAGTTCGCGGTAATTGTAGCGCGTGTACAGTCTTTCACCCGCGGCGATTGCCACCGGCGACTTGTCCTTTACGGCTTTAAGCGCCTGCAGATTGTCGGGCGGAACGGGTTCTTCAAACCACATGGGCTTAAACTGAGCCAGCTCGCCTGCTATCATGACGGCCGTGGGAACGTCAAAACGTCCGTGCCCCTCTATCATCAGATCGACGTTTTTTCCCACCGCCTCGCGCACCGCCGCCACGCATTGCAGCGCTTTATCGAGGTCGGCATTGCTTATTCGTAGATATGCCTTCCCGAAGGGATCCCATTTTAGCGCCGTAACGCCGCGCTTTACCGCCTCTTTGGCTTTTTCGGCAAACTCGCCGGGCTGCTTTGCGCCCGAAAACCAGCCGTTGACGTAGATGCGGCAGTCGTCGTTGACTTTTCCGCCGAGAAGACGATAAACCGGCACGCCGAGGCTTTTGCCGAGTATATCCCACAGCGCCATCTCCACCGCCGAAAGCGCGCTCATAAGCACCGCTCCACCCCGCCAATACGCGTCCCTGTAAACGGCGTGGCAGTGTTTTTCGATATCGCGCGGATCCTTTCCGACAAGATAACTCTTTATGTGCTCGACGGCGCCAACAAGCGCTTTTTCCTTATATTCGAGAGTGCCTTCGCCCACTCCGCTTATACCTTCGTCGGTGTACACTTTTACAAACACCCAGTTGGTTCTGTAACAGTCGACGACAAACGTTTTGACATCCGTAACTAACATATATCCCTCCTGATTATTTTATTATACCGCCGGCGCGCTTTTTTATCTACCACGATTTAAACTCTATTTTGCATAATCTTATTATTTATTTTGACAATTGCGGAAAAATTTATTATAATTTAATTATACACAAAAAGGAAGCGCATTATGGCACTGGGCAAAATAATCAAATACGGCGTTTTCGATTCGGCGGCGGTATTTCCCTCGGTCAAAAAAACCGAAGAGCGCAAAGTCGAATATTTCGAGTTCGAATACATCATTTCCTCCGACGCCACGTCCGTAATAAACGACGCGCGCTACGCCCTTAAACCCAACACTTTTCTGTTGAGAAAACCCGGGCAGCGGTGCTCGAGTTATTTGCATTTCAAGTGCTGTTTTTTTCATTTCCGCTTCGACGAGCCGTGCGCATATACGGACCTTTTAAAAAAAGCGCCCAACTATTTCCAGCTTATCGACTCCGAAAGATATAAAAACATCTTTCAGGACCTGGTGCTGTTTTTACAAACCGGCGGCGACGAGAACTGTGATTTCGTGACGGCAAAACTCATGGAGCTGTTTTTTTATATCGGCCGCGACTGCGTGAAAAACAGCAACTATATACGCCTGTACCCCAAGGGCGACGACCGCTTTATTTCGGGCAGTCTGCAATATATGCAGGAACATTTCGGCGAAAAGATAACGCTTGGCAAGCTGGCGTCGCTGGCGGGTTACGCGCCCACGTACTTTCACAGGGTTTTTTGCGAAATAATGGGTATTACGCCGCTCAAATACCTCTTGAACATACGTCTCAACAACGCCAAAAAACTGCTCGCCTCCACCAACAAGCGCCTTAGCGACATTGCTTACGAATGCGGGTTTTCGTCGCAGTCGCACTTAGACCGCCACTTCAAAAAAGCCGTGCTCATCACTCCCGACGAATACCGCAAGATAAGCTACTCGAAGTATCTGTCGCCGGACGCGGGCGAAAAAGCGATATCTTTCGACGCGCCGCAAAAAACCTCGGCCGGACACTGACATAAAAGCAATTTTTTATATTTCTTTGCGCCGAAACAGCGCATACGGAAAGGTCATGAAATCAAAAAGAAACAAAACCATCGACTTTAATATACAGGAAGGACAACGGTATCTTAAAAACTGCATCACGGCGGACGATACTTTGTCTGCCGAAAAAATCATCGACAAAACCATTGTCGGCGACACGTTCGACGTACTTAAAAAGCTGCCACGCGGCATATTCGATTTGATGATAGCCGATCCGCCGTACAATATGGACAAGCGGTTCGACGGCGAAAAATTCAAAAAGCTCAGCTACGACGACTATCTAAACTACACCGTAAGCTGGCTTTCCGCCGCTCTGCCGCTCTTAAAACGCGACGCGTCCGTATATGTGTGCTGCGACTGGCGTTCGTCCGGCGCAATAAGCCAAGCGCTCGACAAGCTGCTTATCGTGCGCAACCGCATTACCTGGCAGCGCGAAAAGGGGCGCGGCTGTAAAAAAAATTGGAAAAACGCCATGGAGGACATTTGGTTCTGCACCGTTTCCGACGACTATGTCTTTAATCTGAGCGACGTAAAAATGCGAAGACGCGTCATCGCTCCCTATCGCGACAAGGGAGAGCCGAAAGACTGGGAGCAAACGCCCTGCGGCAATTTCCGCGACACCTGTCCGTCCAACTTTTGGGACGATATTTCCGTTCCTTACTGGTCGATGGCGGAAAACACCTCCCATCCCACGCAAAAGCCCGAAAAACTCCTGGCAAAGCTCATTTTGGCAAGTTCGGACGCGGGCGATCTCGTGCTGGATCCGTTTTTGGGTTCGGGCAGCACATCGGTAACGGCGAAAAAATTAGGCCGGCACTACACCGGCATAGAAAAAAGTCCGCTGTACTGCGCATGGGCGGAAAAACGGCTGGAAGACGCCAAATGGGATAAGACCATTCAAGGGTACAATGACGGCGTGTTTTGGGAACGCAACACCGCTCCCCGCGCAAATAAAATTAAAAAAAGCGAAAACAAGTGATACGCCGGCATAGCTTTACGGGCATTTACCGCAAAATGAGCGTCATGGCCGGCAACGATATTTTTGTCGCATAAAGTAAAGGCCCCGGGCGCCGCAGCGCACAGAGCCTTTTTTACGTATTTTACTTATTGACATTGCTTTTGCCGGTAAGACGATACAAATTATTCTATTTTTACCACCTTATAATCTTCGGCCTCGACCGCAGCCTTCAGCGCCGCGTCGTCGACCTTGCCCGACAAATACACAACCGCCGTGCCCGACGCAAAATCCGCCGTCGCCGACTGCACTCCCGGTATTTTTTCGAGAGCTGCCTTTATCGTCCTTTCGCAATGCTCGCACATCATGCCCTCTATCGTGATGGTCTTTTTCGTCAATTTTTCAGTTTCTTCCGCCACAGTCTTTGCAGCCGTATCCGCGTTCTTTTCCTCCGAGGGAGCGTCGATAAGCGACATATCCGCCGGCAGAGCGTTTTTAAACTTGTGGTCGTGTTTGTCGCTGCGTATTTTGCAAAGATTTAGGCGTAGTGCGTTGGTGACGACGCAGACGCTCGACAAACTCATGGCGGCGGCGCCTATCATGGGATTTAACGTCAGTCCCAGCGCGACGAAACAGCCCGCTGCGATGGGTATTCCGATGACGTTGTACGCAAACGCCCAAAACAGGTTTTCGTGAATGTTTCTAAGCGACGCACGGCTAAGTCTCACTGCCGCGACGGCGTCGGAAAGATTGCTCTTCATCAGCACCACGTCGGCGGCGTCGATGGCTATATCCGCTCCCGCGCCTATCGCTATGCCTATGTCGGCACGCGTCAACGCAGGCGCGTCGTTTATTCCGTCTCCTATCATGGCGACTTTGCCCTTTTGCTGCAAACGGCGCACCACTTCTTCCTTTCCGTCCGGCATAACGCCCGCTATTACTTCGTCGACGCCGGCGGCTTTTCCTATCGCATCGGCGGTGCGTTTATTGTCGCCGGTAAGCATTACCACCCTTATGCCCATCTTCTTAAACTGGGCGATGGCAGCGGCGCTGTCCTTTTTGATGGTGTCCGCCACCGCTATTATGCCCGCAAGCACGCCGCCTTCGCTAAACAGCAGCGGCGTTTTGCCCTGATTGGACAGTTCTTCCGCTTTCTTGATTATTTCCGGCGACACGCTGACGCGGCTGCGAATAAATTCGAGACTGCCCGCCAGCAAATCTTGCTCGTCTGTTTCGGCGCTGACTCCGTTGCCGGGCAAAGCGGCAAAGCTCTTCGTCGGCAGCGCCTTGACGTTCATCTCGCCGCTCTTTTGCATGATGGCCTTTGCCAGCGGATGCTCGCTCTTGTTTTCCAGCGTAGCCGCCACTTCCATTAGCCGCTGCTCGGTATAACCGTCGGCGGGAAGAATATCCGTTACAACGGGGGCACCGTTCGTAATGGTGCCGGTTTTGTCCAGAGCAACTATCTGCACTTTACCCGCTTCTTCCAGCGACGCCGCCGTTTTGAACAATATTCCGTTTTTGGCGCCCAGACCGCTGCCCACCATTATGGCAACCGGCGTGGCAAGCCCCAGCGCGCAGGGACAGCTTATTACCAGCACGGATATCGCACGGGCCAGCGCAAATCCCACTCCGCGGCCGATGAGCAGCCATACGACAAGCGTAACAAGAGATATCGCTATTACCGCCGGCACGAAAATGCCGGAAACTTTGTCCGCCACCTTGGCGATGGGCGCTTTTGTAGCCGACGCTCCCTCCACCATCTTTATTATTTGCGACAAAGTGGTGTCTTCGCCCACGCGTTCGGCGCGGCAGCGCAAAAAGCCCGATTGGTTGATGGTGGCAGCCGATACTCTGTCGCCCGCCTTCTTATCCACGGGAATGCTTTCGCCGGTAAGGGCCGACTCGTTTACGGCGCTCATGCCGTCGACGATAACTCCGTCCACGGGAATACTTTCGCCGGGACGCACGACGAATTCGTCGCCTATGCGCACCTGCTCGACGGGAACCGTCTGCTCTTTGCCGTCCTTTACCACCACCGCCGTCTTGGGCGCCAGATTCATCAGTCCTTTAAGCGCGTTGGTGGTTTTGCCCTTGGAAATAGATTCCAGCATTTTGCCCAACGTAATCAAAGTAAGTATCGTCGCCGCCGACTCGAAGTAAAATTCGTGCATGTAAGAGGCCACCGCGTCGACATTGCCGTTGACCTGCGCGTCGGTCATGAAAAACAAAATTACCACGCTCCAAACAAACGACGCCATGGACCCCAGCGCCACCAGAGTGTCCATGTTGGGCGCCCTGTGCCAAAGACTCTTGAATCCGCTTACGAAAAATTTACCGTTTACGACCATGATTACCGCCGACAACAGCAGCTGTACCAAACCTATCGCAATAGGATTGCGCGCCAGCCATCCGGGCAGCGGCCAATCCCACATGGTGTGTCCCATGGATATATACATGAGCACCACCAGCAAAACCGCCGATACCACCAGTCTTTTTACAAGCACAGGCGTTTCGTGGTCCGCAAACTCTTCCTTTGCGGCGGCTTTTACCTCGGTCTCTTTGGGCGACGCGCCGTATCCCGGCTTTTCCACCGCCTCTATTATTGCGGCGTCGCTGGCGTTGCCTTCCACACCCATGGCACCGGTAAGCAGGTTTACGGAACACGAAGTGACTCCGTCCACCTTGGAAACGGCTTTTTCCACTCGCGAGCTGCAGGCAGCGCAGCTCATGCCGGTAACGTTGTACTGTTTCATATATTATCTCCGGACCTATATTATTTGCAAAATCGCCCGCCGCTATCACGATTTTTATCGGCGCGACTATTTGCCTACTTATTTAGTCGGTTTTATGATATCACACCTATTTGCTTTTGTCAATAGTTTTTTTATAAATTTTGACACGAATATTGTATTTTTTTTTGCTTTAAGACAAAAAAACTCGAAAATAAGATAAATTTCGTAAAAGCGCATCGAAATACGTAAATTATTTATATTTTTTATAAATTAAACGTATCAAATCTACAATATTAACTTACCATATTCTTGCGTTTTTCATGATTGCGTCATAAAAACGCCTCGATTTTTCTTGACATTAAGCCCCGCAATGTGCTAACATATATGTCATAGGAGGACTAAAGCATAGTGGACGACAGCCCAACAAGTAGCGTTCCGCGACGAACGCACAACTTAATACTTGGATTTGCAACATGACTTTTTTGTATGGTTTACAAAGAGGTTGTGTTTTTTTGCGTTGTAAAAAGTAAAACTAAAAAAATCCCCAGTTTCTACTTCCACAATGCGCGTATAATACGCGCTGTATGCTAATTTTATCATGAACCCAGGCGAAATAGTGCTCGCGTTGTCGTTGCAGGTGGTGCTTATATTCCTTAACGCCATTTTTGCAAGCGCCGAGATTGCGGTAATTTCAGCCAACCAGACCAAAATGGAAAAGCTTGCCGAAGACGGGAATAAGCGTGCAAAACGCATCTGCCGTCTTACAAAAAACTCTTCCAAATTTCTCTCCACCATACAGGTGGCCATCACTCTTGCCTCGCTGTTAGGCTCGGCATTTGCGGCCGATTCGTTTTCCGAACCGCTCGCTGCCCTTATCGTAGGAAAAGACAGCTCATACTTCACCGTCACAAGCACGATATGTATGATTGCCATTACTCTCATTCTGTCCTACTTCTCCATCGTATTCGGCGAACTCATCCCCAAACGCATCGCCATGCGCAACCCCGAAAAGCTTTCGCTGTTTTTGTCGGGAATACTTACTTTCGTGTCGTACGCCTTTGCGCCGTTCGTGTGGCTGCTTACGGTATCCGCCAACGGCATTTTGCGTATGTTCGGCATTAAACCCGAAGACACGAGCGAAGACGTGTCGGAAGAGGAGATTATGCTCATGGCCGAGGCCGGCAGCGAAAAAGGTTCGATAGACGCGAAGGAAAACGAATTTATTCAAAAAGTATTTGAATTTAAAGAAAACGACGTAGGCGACGTGTGCACTCACCGAAAAGACGTGGATTTTCTGTTCGACCGCGACGACCAGGAGGTTTGGGAAAACACGATAAAGCAGTCCAACCACACCTACTACCCCGTCTGCGGCAAGGATATCGACGACGTAATAGGTGTTTTGAACACGAAAATATATTTCCGTCTGGACGACAAGTCCAAGGAAAACGTCAAACAGCAGGCCATAATGCCGCCGGTATTTATTTCCGAAACCATGCCCGCGGACGATTTGTTTTACCGCATGAAAAACACGCGTGAATACTTTGCCGTTGTGCTGGACGAATACGGCGGAATAAACGGCATAATAACGCTGCACGACCTGTTGGAACTACTGGTGGGCGATCTCCAGGAAAAGGGCGAAGATCCCGATTACGAAATTACGCGTATTGACGACGACACGTGGGAAGTTACGGGGCTGGCCCCCTTTGACGAGGTCATCGAAAAAATGGATATCCGCCTGCCGGAAGACGAACTGGAAAAAGACGACTACGAGACCTTCGGCGGCTACGTCTGCGAAATGCTGGGCGCCGTTCCCGACGACGGCTCCACCGCCGAATGCGAAAACGATTATGTAAAAGTGCAGGTGCTGCTCGTCAACGAACACCGCATCGAAAAAATGCGCATTACCAAAAAGCCGAAACCCGTCGAAGAAGAACAAAAAGAAGAAAATGCCGACGAGGACAAGGACAAAAAATTCCGCCTCTTCAAAAAGGAAAAGCCGGCGGAAGACGATTCATCGACAGACGAAAAAGAATAATTTTGTTGATTTTACAAAAAAGCGGGCGCTGTTTTTGCCCGCTTTTGTTTTTATGCGCCGCGTTTTTTCGGCCGCTTATTTTTCGAAATATACTGCGTCAACAATCATGTCGGCCAGCTCGCCTATCGGGCGTTTGCACCCGTCGTCCAGCCACTTCATGGATACGTTAAAAAGCATGCCCGCGTAAATATACGGCAGCAGTTTGCCGTCAAGGTCGTCGTAGTCGACTATGAATTTTTCGACAAACATTTTATTTAGATAGTCCAGATAAATATATTCGAGATGAGCCTGACGGATAAGCATAAAGCGCTCTTTCTGCGCCTCGAAATATTTGAGCACGTCCTTTACAAGGTCTGTGTAATCGGCGCGGCAGCGCGGATAAAACCTATGAGCGGCGACAAAATCTTGGGTGTGGTGCCTGAAATAATGCAATATCACCTCTTCCTTGCTTTTAAAATACCTGTAAAACGTCGCCCTCCCCACGCCGGCCTTTTTTACTATGTCCGTGACGCTTATTTTGTCGTAATTGTACTCTTTCATCAACTTGAAAAGCGCCTGTACTATATAAAATTTGGTATAGTCTTCCTGGTCGTATTGCACGATACACTTTCTCCTTTTTTGTCTTATTCGGCGCGACACTTTCCCGTTTTTGTCCCATCGCGCTTTTTTTGACTTGATTTTCTCTCCGATTTATTATATGATACACTTGTCTTGCGGAAAAGTCAACCGAAACGCGCGTCGGCACACCCACTTTCGCAAAATATAATTCCCGGAGGAAACTAATCATGCAGGAAAAAGATTTTATCACATACGAATATTGTACGAAAAAAATCAAAGCCGAAAAACAGGCGTACGCCGCCGATATGTACGAAGCCTTCGGCTGGGAGATCACGTCCGTCAGCACTTCGCTGCCCGGCACGGTAACATTGTCCATGAAACGCGACAGGAAACTGCCGCACAAGCCGGAATTAAACAAGCTCGAACGTCAGGCCGAAAACACCCTCGACTGCATCTGTCGGTTGGAAAAAGCAAAAACCTGCGGCGCTACAATATTTTCTTTTATTTTCGGCATTGCCGCGGCGCTGATTCTCGGCGGCGGAATGTCCATGGTGATGCTGCTTAGCGGACCAGCCGCCGTTGCGGTCGGCGTCGTACTGGGCGTTGTGGGTATAGCGCTGTGCTGCGTAAACTATCCCATTTTCAAAAAGCTCGTCGAAAAAAAGACCGGCCGGCTGCTGCCCGTCATTGACGACAGCGAAGAACAGCTCGCCAATCTGTTGGAAAAAGGCAGCGACCTGCTCTCAGACCAGCGCATCTGACTTATGGCGAAAACGTCTTCTCTCATGCGCCGCAATACAGGTCGGCGGGATAAAAACTTTTCGCCGCCCTAAAAGAGCCGCTTTTGCCGGCACACTAAAAAAGCCGCCCGGACGATATTGCCCGAACGGCTTTTTTTGGTGGACCAGCGCGGAATTGAACCGCGGTCTTACCGCCGTAAGAAAAGCTTTCTACATGTTTAGTCGGCGTTTAATCTCGGGGCGGCGTTTCCGCAGACGAACGCGCCGCGCCATGTCTTCCTGATTCCCGCCGCAGCTGCCGAAGACGATGCAACGACGGCGATACCCCACTGATGATGACGTTCCTGCAAAAAACGTGGGCATTTTCCGCCGGAACGGAGCTTAAATTTTAGATTAAGCTGCGAGCGCTACGGGAGCGCTGTAATTTTTGCTATTGTTAGCATTTAAATTTTGTTTTCGTTTTTAACGGAGCCGAACCTCCGACATGCTTTTCCTTTCCGCAGACGGCAATCGATGCCGTTACTGGCCCATGGCGCTTTTATTGTATCATATTATAAAAGCATTGTAAAGTATAATGCGGCGGCAGCGGATTCGGCGCCTTATTGCGCGGAATTTTGCCGCTTTTATGCCTTTTCCGCCACGTTGTTTATGGCGGCGTCCTTCTTCTCGTCGCGCCGCAGCAAAACGACCAGGAACACCATACCTACGCCCAACGTCACGATCCACGATATGGGATACATCAAAAACAGGAAGGACAGATTGTGTACGAACGGGAAAATACAGTATATCCACACTATACGCAAAACGCACGTTCCCACCAGCACTATCAGCATGGACGTAATCGAATATCCGACGCCTCTTAAAGAAAAAGTGACCACTTCCATTATGCCGTCCAGGAAGTACGTTCCGCCGATAATAATGAGTTTTTGATAGGCGTACGATATGATAAGGTTTGTTTCTTCTTCGGAGGCGTTGCCGTTCATGAATATCTTGCACAGCGGGCGGTGGAACAGTATCGCAAGCCACGCTATAGCCAGCGTCGCCACCGTGACAAACACATTGGTTATAAGTATGGTCTTTTTTATGCGAGAATAGTCGCGCGCGCCGTAGTTTTGTCCCACCACCGTAAGAGCGGTGCTGCTTATACTGTTTACTACGGCGTAGATGTAGCCTTCTATCTGGCCGGAGATGGAACATCCGTTTACCACCGCGCTGCCGAAGCTGTTGACGGAAGACTGCAGGAATACGTTTGTGATGCTGAAAAGCGCACTCTGTATTCCCGTAGGCACGCCCAGCCTTATTATGTCGATAAGCGCGTGTTTGTGAATTTTAAGCTTGCGCAGCGACAATTTAAGAAAACCGTTGCTGCGTATAAGCGTGATAAGCACCAAAACCGCCGAAACCGCCTGACTGAATATCGTCGCAATGGCAACGCCCACGACGTCCATGTTGAAGACGGTTACCGTAACTATGTTGATTATTACGTTGATAATGCCGGATATCGTAAGATATATAAGGGGTCGCTTTGTGTCGCCGACGGCTCTAAGCATGGACGAGCCGAAGTTGTACAGAAGGTTAAACGGAGTGCCAAGGAATATAATTTCGAGATATTCGGTGGCATACACTATCTGTTCGTCGGGCGTTTGCATAAGCTCGAGCAAATCTCCGGCAAGGAAAAATCCCACCGCGCCCACTATTATGCCGACTATTACGCTCAGCACTATGGACGTATGCAGAACCTGATTGCCGTATTCGCGGTTTTTTGCCCCGTACGCGCTGGCGGCAACGACGCCCGCTCCCACCGAAAAACCTATCGCGACGTTTATTATCAGCGAGTTAAGAGAGCTGGTGGCACCCACCGCGCCCACCGCGTTGTTGTTGACGAACTGCCCGACGACTATCATGTCGGCGGAATTGAACAAAAGCTGCAATATAGACGTAAGAATAAGCACTGTCGCGAAAACGAGTATTTTCGGCAGCAGTTTTCCCGTCGTCATGTCGACTTCGCGGGTTTTTTTCTTAACGTTTGTATCCATACGACATCTCCACGAACAAAAGTATATTTATTTTAGCACTTTAAAAATAAATATGCAACAAAATACGGGCGCTTTTATTCCATTTTATAATATATTTTATCGTCACGGCGGAGGGCGGCGACGCATAAAGATAATTATGAAAATTTATGTTTACGCAATATCAAAAAACGAGGAAAAATTTGCCTGCCGCTGGTTAAAATCCATGGCCGAAGCCGACGGAATATTCGTGCTGGACACCGGTTCGGACGACGACACCGTAAAACTGCTGCAAGAGGGCGGCGCCACGGTAAAACAAGCCGCGATAGAGCCGTGGCGGTTTGACTCCGCCCGCAATGCGGCGCTTGACATGGTGCCCGACGAAGACTGTCTGTGCGTCTCGACGGATCTGGACGAAGTTTTTCTGCCGGGGTGGCGGGCAAAACTGGAAGAGGCGGCCGTGCGCACGCGCGCCAACCTTTTGTCGTGCTATTATGTGTGGTCGGTAATGCCGGACGGCAGCGACGGCATAAGTTTTTACATTAAAAAGATACACGCGCGGCGGGGCTTTGCGTGGAAGGGCATTGTCCACGAAGTGGTGACTCCCTCGGACGGCACAGTTTTGTCGGAGGCTATAGCGGAAGGCGTAAAACTCGTGCACAGGCCCGACGGCTCAAAGTCGCGCGCTCAATACCTGCCGCTGTTGGAAAAAGCCACCCGCGAAGAGCCGCAAAACGACCGCAACAGCTTTTATCTGGGGCGCGAATACTATTTTAGGGCAATGTACAAAGAGGCGGAAAGAGAACTTTTGCGCCATCTCTCCCTTCCCGCCGCCACATGGGCGGAAGAACGCAGCGCGTCGCGCAGATTTCTCGCAAAGTCGCAGGTAATGCTGGGCAAAAAGCAAGCCGCGCGCCAAAATTTTATCATGGGCGTGGGCGAATATCCCTATTCGCGCGAGCCGTGGATAGCCCTCGGGGAATTTCTTTACTCGGACGAAGACTGGCAAGGCGCGATATGGGCGATGCAAAACGCTCTTGCCATCCCCCGCCCCTCCTCCTCGTATCTCAACGACCCGGCAAGTTTTTCCTCCTACCCTTACGACGTCTTGTCCGTGGCCTACTTTAAGACGGGCGACGCATTGTCCGCGCTCGAATGTGCCGACGCCGCTCTGTTTTTGTCGCCCGGCGACGCCCGAATAAGCGCAAACGCCGAATTTTTCCGCGATTTTCTCCGAAAAAACCGGGCGCTTTGATTTATACTTTTTAGCCGTTCGCTTGCGCGGGCGGTTTTTTTGCGCAGGTATTGACTTTCGCGGCGGCGTCTTGTATAATTTTTACAGACGACAAACGAGGTAAAAGACAAAATATGCGCGTTTACAAAGGAAAACACATAAACTTTCTTCCGGACGATTACACGGTAGTGGACATAGAGACAAACGGCATGGACGTAAATTGCTGCGAAATAATCGAAACATCCGCCGTCAGGTTCCGCGCAAATGAGCGTACGGCGACTTTTTCCTGTCTTATAAAGCCAAAGTCAAAGATATCTCCCTTCGTCACCCGGCTTACGGGCATTACCGACGCAATGGCGCAGGGCGGCAGAGAGCTTTTGCCGGCGCTGACGGACTTTACAGATTTTCTCGGCGACGACATAATTATGGGATACAACGTCAACTTCGACATAAACTTTCTTTACGACAATATCCTGTCCGAGCTGGGATTTCCGCTTAAAAACGACTACTTCGACGTTCTCAGAATGGCGAGACGGACGCTGCCGGCGCTCGTAAACCACAAACAGACCACCGTAGCGGAGTTTTTCGGGATAGACACCGACGGAGCCCACCGCGCGGAAAAGGACTGTCTCATCTGCGCGGACGTCTACATAAAACTGCGCAAATACCTTTCGGGTATCCGTCCATAACAATATCTGGGAACAAATACTCGATTATTGAAAAGAAATCGTCAAAAATTGATGATATCATATATGTAATTTAAGCTTAATAAATCGGAGGACTTGATATGGAAGAACAATCGCTTTCGGACGCTTACAAAAATTCAGGTACAAGCGAAGGGAAAGCCGACGCCGGCAAAAAGCTGCGCATAGGCATTATCGGCACGGGCGGAATTGCCGAAGCGCACTTGCAAAGCTATCTGCGTCAGCCCGACGTCGAAATAGTGGCGGGCGCCGACCTTATTCCGGGAAAAGCCAAGGCCTTTTTTGAAAAATACGGCGTAAAAAACGCCAAAACCGACTACAAAGACCATGCGGAAATGCTGGCGGACAAGTCTCTCAGGCTGGACGCGGTGAGCGTTTGCACCTACAACCGCACGCACGCTGTGTGCACTATCGACGCGTTAAACGCCGGCATACACGTTTTGCTGGAAAAACCCATGTGCGTCACACTGGAAGAGGCGGCGGACATAATTCGCGCCGAAAAAAAGAGCGGAAAAGTTTTGTCGATAGGGTTTCAGCCCCGCTTTGACGCAAACATGAAGATGATCAAAAAAATCGTCGAAAGCGGCGCTTTGGGCAAAGTCTATTATATTCAGACGGGCGGCGGCAGACGGCGCGGCATTCCAACTTCCCGCGGCACCACCTTCATCGAAGACAAGACGGCGGGACTGGGCGCGTTGGCGGACATAGGCTGCTACTCCATCGACATGGTGCTAAACGCCATAGGCTATCCCAAACCGCTAACCGTGACGGGATATAAATCGGCATACTTCGGCACCGACCCGGGCTACTGCAATTATGTCAAGACCGGCCACCCCGAATATGCGCAGAAATTCGGCGTAGACGACTTTGCCGCGGCGTTTATTCGTCTGGAAGGCGGCGTCGTTCTCGACTTCCGCATTGCGTGGGCGATGAATATAGACACCCCCGGCGACACCATTATCCTGGGCACGAAAGGCGGCCTGCGCATCCCCTCCACCGACTGTTGGAACGGCAGCGTCGGCGGTCCCATGAAACTTTATCACGAGGTTTGCGGCGAGCAGGTGGAAACCGTCATCCCCATAATAGCTCCCGATGAAAAGGTCTCTCTGTTCGATAAAAAAATTCGTTCCTTCCTCGACGCCATAAAAACCGGCGGCCCCTCGCCCGTCCCCTCCGGCCAGATTTTGTACAACCAGGCAATATTGTCGGGCATAGCGGAATCGGCGGAAATGGGAAAGGAAATAAAAATAAAAATTCCCGAAATTTAACCGAAAGAAACAAAAAGCCGTTTGCATATCGCAAACGGTTTTTTCTTATTCTTTTTCGTAGTCGTGCGCTTAATAGCGACGGCAAACACTTTAGACGCGGTCTTTGGCGCCTGTTTTACGCCTCAATAGAATGGGCGATATATGTGATATGGTCGCCTATTCTTTCGATATTGGAGATGAGATTGATGAAAATGCCGCTGCTCTCCGCCTTGCATTGACCTTTGTTAAGCCGCTCTATATGCGCGTTTACAAGGCGTTTTCTGTCGCCGTCTATCATGTCTTCCACTTCGTCGACGTGCGCCAGCTTGTCCTTGTCGTTTTCGGTAACGGCCTGCTTTGTGATGTCGTACAATTCGTAAATGCGGTTGACCATGAGATTGACGCCGTCCATAACGCCGTCGGAAAACTCCATGTTTTTTTCCACCTCATGCCGCGTATACTTTATAAAATTATCCGCTATATCGGAAATACGTTCGATGTCGCCCATGCAGTTTTGATAGGTGGTTATCTTTTTTTCTTCCTCTTCCGAACAGTTTGCCGACACTTTTATCATGTAACTGACAATGTTTTGTATTTTATCGGAAATTTTATCGATTTGGCCGCGTATAGCGTCGGCGCTGCTCATATCCCGCTTTTCGAACGCGTTGTATGCGTCGCGGAAAGTGTCCATGGCAAGGTCCGCTATCAGAAACATCTCCTTGCCTATTTGTTCCAGCGCGATAGACGGCGATGAAATCATACGTTCGTCAAGATAGGACTGCTCTTTTGGCTTTTTCTTGTCTTTTATTATGATTTTGGACAGTTTGACGAACACTTCCGAAAACGGCAGGAAAATTATCGTGCACACCACGTTGAAGAAGGTGTGGAACATGGCTATCTGCGTCGCCGACTGGCTGAACCAGCGCTTGAACGTCATATCCATAAACGACGGGAAACACAGGAATATAATAAAAAATATTACGGAGCCGAACACGTTGAACATAAGGTGTATAAGGCTGGCGCGCTTTGCGTTGGCGCCCGCCCCGAAAGAGGACATTATCGCCGTAACGCACGAACCTATGTTGGTGCCCAGTATGAAATACAAAACTTCGTTGCCGCCCGTTCCTATCTGCAGGCCCGCCACCGACATGGCTATTATTATGGACGTCGTGGCGCTGCTGGACTGCACTATCGCCGTCAGCACTATGCCCAGGAAAAACAGCAAAAACGGGTTTTCCACCGCCTCGAAAATCTTTTGAATACTCGTCTTAAAGCTTTCCATCGAATCGGACATCATGGACAAGCCTATAAAAACCAATCCCAGACCCGCTACCAGCATCCCCACCTTTTTCAGCTTGTCGTTTTTGGTGAGCATGGACATGAATATGCCCACAAAAACCAGTATCTGAATGTATGTAGTAAAAGGAAAAGCGCTTAGCGCCGCAATCTGCGCCGTGATCGTCGTGCCTATATTGGCGCCCATTATCATGGCGGTTGCCTGGGAGAGCGACATAATGCCGACGTTTACAAAGCCTACTATGAGCACGGTAGTAACGCCCGAACTCTGTATTATGGCCGTGGTTGCCGCTCCTATGCCCACGTTGACGAGGCGTTTGTCGGCGGTCTTTCCAAACAGTTTCTTTATCCTGTCCGTCGCAAGCTGTTCGATGTTTGAGGTAAGAAGATGTACGCCCACCAGAAACACGCCCGTCCCGGACAACAGCATGACAAGAAACATAATGATTTGTTGAGTAGTCATAAAAACTCCTTATGTATTTACGGCTGTAATTATACCAAAATAACCGGAGCACGTCAACCGTTTTACATATTCTTTACGAAAAATCGACATAATTCTTATTTGTGTAAATTTGCTATATGCCGCATTTCGTTTGACATTTTGCAATATGCTTGCTATAATGCTCATAGCAGAATGGAAATTTTGCCAATTTATTTATCAAGGAGAATAATAAGTATGGAACAATCATGCAATAAGATGATTTTGGCTGTTATTTCGGGCGATGATTACTCCAATACGGTGCAACATTTAAACAACGAAGGTATTTACGCCACCATTTTGTCTTCCACGGGCGGCTTTCTGCGCAAAAAAAGCATAACTTTAATGATAGGCGTGGAGGCGGAAAAACTGGAAACGGCGCTTTCCATCATAAAAGCCCACGCCGGCGAACGCGTGCAGACGACGATTGTAGCCAACACGTCGGAAGTGGGCTTGTCGGCCTATCCCATAAAAGTACATACCGGCGGCTCGGTGGTATTCGTAATGGATATCGAAAAATGCATTAAGTTTTGATTTTTGCTTTCCGGAGATATTTTTTTCGAAATGTCTAAATTATCTAAAATACTCACTCCGGCGCGAATAATAGCGCTGGGTTTTGCCGCGCTGATACTCATAGGGTCGTTGCTGCTTATGATGCCTTTCAGCATAAAGGAAGGCGTTCATCTCGACTATATAGACGCGCTGTACACCTCTACGAGCGCGGTGTGCGTCACCGGTCTTATCGCCGTGGACGTAGGCGACACCTTTACGCGCGTGGGACAAGTCGTGGTAATGCTGCTCATTCAGCTGGGCGGTCTGGGTGTCACCGCGGTGGGCACAGGCATTATACTCGCCGTCGGCAAAAAAATCACGTTCCGCGGACTTACGGTGGTAAAAGAGGGCATGAACCTCGATTCGGCAAAAGATATGGTGCGCTTTATACGCAGCGTCTTTCTCACCACTCTCGCCTTCGAACTTACGGGCGCGGCGCTAAGCTTTATCGTCTTTGTCCGGGACTATTCCGTGGGCGAGGCAATGTTTATCAGCCTTTTCCACTCGGTGGCGGCGTTCAACAATTCCGGATTCGATATTCTAGGCAACTACCAAAATCTCATTCCCTATCAAAACGACATACTGCTCAACCTCGTCACCTGCGCGCTTATCGTCTTCGGCGGTATAGGCTTTTTGGTAATACGCGAAATGTTTTCGACCCGCTTCCGCTGGAAAAAGTTTTCGATGCACACCAAAGTGGTGTTACTCACGACGGCGGCGCTGCTGCTGTCGGGAACGCTGCTCATAAAAGCGACGGAAGATATCACTTGGCTGGGCGCTTTCTTTTTCAGCGTATCGTCGCGTACCGCGGGCTTTTCTACTTTTCCGCTGGGGCAGTTTACAAACGCCGGCCTCTTTACGATAACCATACTCATGTTTATAGGCGCGTCACCGGGATCCACCGGCGGCGGCATCAAGACCACCACCTTTTTTACGCTGCTGCAAGGCATAAAGGCGTCCGCTACAAACCGCGCCGAAAAGGCATTCCGCTATTCCATGCCCCGCGACGCATTTAAAAAAGCCGCCGTAATAACGCTTATTGCACTGGGCGTCGTCATTACCGGCACCTACCTTATGATAATAATGGACCCGTATTTAAGGCTGGTGGACGCGTTGTTTGAAGTGGTAAGCGCCTTCGGAACGGTGGGACTTTCCACCGGCATAACGCCGACGCTTAGCCTTGGCAGTAAACTTTTGTCTATTTTTATCATGTACATCGGAAGGCTCGGACCGATGACCATCGCGACTGTGTGGCATTTTTCACGCGGCGACAGAGTGTTCTATCCCACGGGCAATATTTCTATAGGTTGATCAAGGAGATTTACTATGAACGGAAAAAACAAACAAGCCGATTCTTACGGCATTGTCGGACTGGGCCGCTTCGGCTTTGCGCTGGCGCTCGAACTGGCTGCGGCGGGAGCAGACTTACTTGTGCTGGACCGCGACGAAGAGAAAATCTCGCGTTTAAGAGAATACACCGAAAACGCCTTCGTTGTGCGCAACCTCGACAAATCCACACTGCTTGAAACGGGTATTCAGGCGTGCGACGTCGCGGTCGTCTGCATCGGCGAGCAGATGGACACTTCCATACTCACCACTCTCAATCTCGTGTCCATGCATATCCCCACCGTCATCGCCAAAGCTACCAGCGCCGAACACGGCGAAATTCTGGAAAAACTGGGCGCGGAAGTGGTCTATCCCGAACGCGATATGGCAATACGCCTTGCCCATCGCCTGGAAACGTCGAAGTCGCTGGACTTTATTCAGCTTAGCGAACGCGTCAACATTTCCAAACTGATAATTCCCGACAGGCTGGTGGGAAAAACCGTGCTGGAAACCAACCTGCGCAAACACTTCGGCATCAATATTATCGCCATCGAAAACAACAGCACCGTCATGCAGACGGTGGACCCCAACTACCAGTTCAAAAAGGGCGATATCCTGTTTGTTTCGGGCGAGAAAAAAGGCCTTAACAATCTGCTGGTGTGGTCCAAGCGCGAAAACGCATAAAGGCGCGAACCGCTGCTGTAAATTAAATAAAATTTTATAAATCAGTATAAATAAACTCGAAGTCTAATCGGCTAATTAAAAAACGCGGAATCAAACTTGTCCGCGTTTTTTATTATTACTCTTTTTCGGGAGCAAACCGGCATATCCACAAAACGTCAGGAGCCAAAAATACGTATTGCGCTCCGCATGAGCCGCAGCAAAACACGCCTTCATTCTGCGTAACGGCGTTGTCGCCGCACACTACGCACAGTTTTTCGTACACGTCTTCTGCCACGTCTACCACCATGACAAGGCAGCCGACGAGCGTCTGCAAGTCGTTAAGCGACCATCTGCTGTCGGGAAAGGCGTATATGGTCTTATCGGTGCAGACGGTGGGCAACATACTTATAAAATAATCGTATTCTTTGCCGCCGCCGTCGGAAGTCACAAGTCCCGCCCGCGTGCTACGGCATACAGGGGAGACGTTTGATTTGACGTCGAACGCAATGCTTTCCGCGTCGCAGCGCATTGTTACCGTCAGCCACTTGCCCTGCGCCACCGCGTCGCCGCAAACGGCATCGCCGTCCGGATGCAGCCGACCGCCTGTTATTTCGTATCCCGACTGCGACAGCGTGTATGCCGCATACAAAAACACAAACGACGCGTAGGCGGCTTTTGTTTGTTCGCGGGTAAGTTCGTCTTGTTTCTTGCGGGCGTCGCTTAAAAGAAGCCACAGTTTCATACAGGCGTTGTAATCGGCGTTGTGCACCAGCAGATTGGTGGGCTGCGGCACCGCGTCCGTAAAAGGGGCCAGCCGCGACATTATCTTGTAAAGCGCACTGCTTTTTAGCTGTCTTAGCTTTGCGCGCAGATAAAAAAGCTTTTTGTACTGCGAAAAACATTCGGCGTCGCACTCGGCAAGCGCCTTAAAATCGGTAAGCCGCACCATGTCGAATTTATTTAAGCTGCGGCGGCTGTTCATGACGTCGTACATACTTTTGATCCCGCCGCGCGTTTCTTCCAGCGGACGCCCTATAAAGTCGTTAAGTCTGTCGATAAGCGTCTTGACCAGTTTGTTTTCGTATGTGTCGTACTCGTCCTCCGCCGAACGGGCATAGGCGTATTCGGGACGGGGGCCCTGCTCGTCGTTTTTCCAGACGCGGGAGTCGGCTATTGTTTTACGCATACCCTCGGACGTGAGCGCTCCGACATTTTCGGCACGCCGCGTATCCAGCTGCGTTTTTAAGACTATATAGGGGGTTGTGACGACGTTTATTATATTTCCCATGGCCGAATTTATCGCGTCCAGTATATCGTCGTCGCTGCGGCTGGCGGGCGCGGGAAAATAAAAGTCGAACTGCCCTTTTGCGGCTTTTTTGCATATTGCGGCAACGTTTACGTCACCGCTCAGTTGTGCGTAAAATTGTTTAAGCGCCGACAAAGACATCAGATGAGTTTCCTCTTTAGTTTATTTACCGCGTCCAGAGTAAGCGAAAAGGTCTCCTTTCCGTACAGTTCGTTTATCAGCGTTTCGAGAGCGGTTATATCGGTTTTTAGTCCGTCGTCGAAGCGGCCTTCCATTTTGCGCAGTATCTTGCGCGAGAACATTATGTCCAGCGCCTTTGCCGCCGTACCGCCGCACGCCACGTACACGGGCACGAATTTCATTATCTGATTGTAAATTCTGTTGCCGAAGTTGATGTCGAATCTGTCCAGCATGAAGTCGCTCAGCTTGTTGAAACGCTCGAATTCTTCCTTGCTTAAGCCGAAATCGCCGGAAGACGTCGCCTCGTCAAACAGCTGCGTTAGCTTTTTCAAGCCGACGTGAACGGGCCGGGCGGAGACGGCAAGTCCCGACTGAGAGTTGCGGCTGGAAAAATCAATCACCGCCGCGCGGTCGTACACTTTGTCGGTGATGGTAAACGTCGAATCGTCCTTGTTGGCCGTGCCTATAAACCACGTGTTTAAGGGAATAACCACCGAGCATCCGTTTGTAAACGCCTTGGGAAGCTTGCCCTGCGTCGAGGACGGCATGAGCTCTATATCCCATTTGGACGTATCCAGTTCCAGCACGGACAGAAAATCTGCGAAATAATATTCGACGCGCGCTAAATTCATTTCGTCCAGCACCATGAGATTTATCGTATCGGTCTTATAAGACGCGGTATAAAGCGCACGCAGAAAAGGCGTCTCCTTAAAGTTGCCCGAAAAGTCGTTGTAATAGCCCAACACGTCGCTGCGGTCGCGCCACGACGCCTGCACCGAAGTAAAACACACGTCGCAACCGATGTACTGCGCGAAATGTTTTGGAAGAGAGGTCTTGCCCGTGCCCGACAGTCCTTCCAGAATGATAAAGTGCGAACACGCCATGCCCGCGATAAACGAACGAATGGTTTCCGGCGTGTAGTACATATGATTGCTTTCGAGAAAGGCGTTAAAGCCGTCGCACAGCTTTTTTAAGCTGACGTCCGAACTGACAGCGGGAACATACGGGTTTTTGGCAAAATATTCGTCCATCGCCACGAGATCGGGGAAAATAAGCTGTTTCGACTTGCCCGCTGCGCCCTTTTCGCGGGAATGGGTAGCCGTTACGGCGGAGGTCTGCGCTTCGCTTTTGTCCTTTTCGGCGTCCTTCGGCAGGTGCGATGCCCGGGCGTCAAAGTTTACCGTCCACCCTTTTTTGCGCGCCAGGTGCTCTATCCCGGCTATTATCAGAAAAGCGACTACGCAGCACAAGGCAAACAGCATCAGTCCTATAAAGAAGTTGTCGGCGCGGACGTTGAAATTTTCGACGGGCACGCTGAACAGCACTATGACGACTATTACCGCCGCGTACGTCGGAATAAACGCCAGCACCTTTTTAAGCACCGTCCCGAAAGCCGTCTTGCCGTTTAAGCTGCCGGTATAATACAGCAAGCACACCAAAACCGACCACTGCACCGCTGCCGCCGCCGTCAGTCCGAACAACAATATCCAACTTTCGGCGTCCAGCCTGTACAATCCGCTTAAATGCACGACCATCATCAATAAATACGCGATAATTCCTATCCCGAGCACTTTGAGCGTCAGTATTTTAAGCTGCATTTCGGTAAGTAATATTTTGTCTTTGTTCTTCATATACTCTACTCCTTTTGTTGGATCTCTTTTGATTATAAGTCGGTTTTGTTATTTTTCTTCGGGGTGTCAATCCGCCGTATGACAAAAACCGCAGCCGATATTTTGGCTTTTTTATGCTTTTCGGCGCCGACGGCACGCCGTACTGCCGCAAACGCGTGTAGTATATTGTAACATAATTGCCTTTATTGTTACGCGGATATAAGCAAATTTTAATTTTTATAAAACAACCGCGGTTTTATCGGCAATTTTGTCTCTTCAAGTTTTATTATACATCATTTTTGCAATAACCACAAGCTATTGTAAACGATAGAAAAAAACTATTTGCAATAATTTTGACCGCGTGATAATCTTCCCCCATAACAAAAGGCAACACGTTATGTGCTGCCTTTTAGCTTGATATGAAGTTGAGTGGCATTTCAGTATGCGCCGTAAAGCTCCTGATACCTTTGACGTATGCTCGCCTTGCGGTGGTTTATCGTTCCTCTGCCGATGCCGAGCTCGGCGCAGACTTCGGCTTGCCTCATACCGTTCATGTAGCAGTTTAAAATGGCAAGTTCCAAAGCAGATAACTGCAATGCTACCACGAGTTCATCGTATTTGCTGTAATCGGTCTGTTCGTGTTCAAAGCAGTTCACGGGATCCATTGGCAATGCTTTGTAATCCGTAAAATCTATGGATTCAACGACTGTTCCTCGCCTGTCCGGTCTGTTACGAAGAAGATTAATGAAGTGGTCCACTTCACGATAACAAGCAAGTTTAATGGTGATTTCTTTCCCTTTACGGTCTTTGCCGTAGATCTCATTGGCGGTATGACCGACGAACAGATACAAGAAGCAGATTGCTGTTTGTGCTACGTCGTAGCCGTCCGATACAATATAGTCTATTTCGCTCATGTGATGTAAATCTTTTATTAGACCGATATACAGTTTGTCTGCTACTTTCATATCGAACTTTTTGACGGTGCGCAGTGCTTGCAATGCGATCATTTCACCCATGATTTTGATGTTCTCGGGTGAGATAGGTTCGGTGAACCATTCGCCTTCGTTGCGATACTTTCCGTTTGAGAACTTGGTTACCAACATTTCCATTTTAACACCTCTGAATTTGTATTTGCCTTTTTCGGGCAACAGGCCGGGTAGCATAGGACGGTAGAGATAAGGCGTCCTTTCTGTCAGTCTGCGGAAGTCAACGGGGCAAAGCCAAAATCGTTGCGTGCAGGTCTGGTAATGCCCCATAGATAGCAAAAGAGCCAAGCAAGGAAACAATCCTTACTCGGCTCCCGAAGTCCTTTTATAGGTGCTTTCAGCGACGATTTTGCGACCGTTGACGTCCGCGAGGAACTATGCTACCATAGCCTGCCGAAAAAAGCAAATTCGGAAGGTTTTATTATGGGAGCTGAAAGCGGATGCCGAAATAATCTCTCGCACAAAAGCATACGAACCCCGACATTTCGCCGAGGTTCGTATTATTCACTTGTGGAGCACCACTAAAAGTCTAAATTGAACCATAAAAGAAAGGGTTTGAATTTAGGCTTTTTTCTATATCCCGAACTGTTCGTATCAGATAGCAACGGCGGTTTATGCCGCGAAAGGCTCTTGACGTGAGTCGGAGCGTGTTAGGCTGTCGTGCCAAAGGCAAACCAAAACCCGACTGACTCAATCAGTCGGGTTGTTGTGTTTCGCCCGTATTTGCCTATATACACGCTCCGAGAGAGGCTCGCGTCAAGAGTAACGTGGAATAAATAGCCGTTGCGTTATTTTCTTATGCAATATACATCTCTATTATCATTTGACGGTTTTGCAGTTCCTGTTTATTTTGTATTCTGTAATGTAAGTTGCCATAATCGGAGTAAAATAAAAAGCCCCGACGGCTTTCGTCATCGGGACTTGTCTTTATCGGGGTATTGAAATAGATTTCTATTTTATCGTTATATAATACGATTTCCTTTACAAGGAAGTTTATCAGCATTGGCATTTCCAAACGTAACGCCTGCTCATAATATTGCCGTATATCGCGCTCATTAAGTTTTACAGCGGTTTTACTGCGTTCTATGAGTATTTGTCTTTCTAATTCTTCCTGCTGTTTTTCAAGGTCGTGTAAACGCTTATTCGTAGTATTGGAAGTAATGCCGTTTTCAATCGCCGTCACAAGATTGTCTAACGCTCTGTCTATACGGCTCTTTTCATTGGAAAGCATTTTCAGATTGCCGTTTTCATTGAGATTCTGTCGTCGCATAATCTCGGCTATGATAGTATCAATATTCTGCGTATCAATCAATTTTTCTATGATTACATTGCTTACAAATTCTTCCAAAAAGTCTTTGGGTATCTGTGTTTTGATACAGCCGTTGTTATCTTTCTTTCGTCCGATGCTTTTGTAATATCGCTTTACTTCTCCGTTGCGTGCCGTTCCTGTTTCTGCGCTTATCGGTCTGCCGCAATATCCGCATTTCACTTTATGGCGCAATAAGTATACGGTTTTTATGCTGCGCTTTCCGAATTTATTCTTTTCTGCTTTATCACGAACTTTTTGATATGTATCGGTAGGTATAAGTTGCGGATAGATATTATCTATAATTTCATCGTCTTTTCTGTATGAACCCGAATATTTTTCGTTTCCGAGTATTCCGTAAACGGTATTGGGAGCAAATGGTTTGCCTTTATATAAAATACCTTTTGCCGTGAGTTCTGCAATCATTGTCTTTACTGTAATACCCTTTGAATAACTGTCATACATAAAGCGTACCGTTTCGGCTCTGGTTTCGTCTATTACGACTTTACGGTCAACAACTTTATATCCGTAAGGCAATCCACCGCCTTGATAGAAGCCTTTCAGACGTGTTTCACGCATACCGCGTTTTACTTTTTGGGAAAGTTCTGCGGAATAATAAACGTTCATTCCTTCCAAAAGGCTTTCAAGAATAATGCCTTCGGGTGTATCGGGAATGTTTTCCATTGCAGACAGTACTTTTACGCCGTTATCTTTTAATGTCTTTTTATGAATGGCGGTTTCATACTTATTACGGCTGAAACGGTCTAACTTATAAACAAGTACATAATTCCATTCTTTACGACTGCTGTCTTTAATCATACGCTGAAAGTCGGGACGATTGTCGTTCGTTCCCGTCATTGCACGGTCAATATAGGTGTTGAGAATAAGAATATTATTCTTCTGTGCGTATTCTTCGCAAACACGCAACTGTCCCTCAATGCTTTGTTCTGTTTGGCTGTCCGAACTGTATCGGGCATAAATGACTGCTGTTTTCATAATTGGTTTATCTCCTTTGAAAATGAATTTTTGTCTTTCGACAAGGGGCGATCAAACGGAAACGCATTGGAAAGTTTATTTGTTATACCGCTTTTTCCTTTACTGCAAGGGTTGCGATAAGCAATGCACTTTACCCTTGCAAAAAAGGGCGGTTTCGTTTACGCTCCGCAAGACGAAAGACAAAATGATTTAGTTGCTTTTACGCAACTGCGAAATGGTTTCGGGACTGACTTTACCGATAAGGCAACCCTCGTCCCAACAGTTGAAATTGTCAAATAGCAACTTTTTTCTGTAGTCTACTCCGATAGAGCAAGCAATATCTTCGTCCATAATGTCCGCCTTGAAATAAGTCGGCAAATCTCCGCCGTACACCAACTTTTCGCCACTCTTTTCAATGTATTTGAGTAAGTAACGGACAGATTGCACAAGTTCATTTTTGTCTATCTCTTTGAAATCGTTTCTGCCGAATTTTTGTAAAAAGTGCGTGTTCTGATAGGTTGTCTGCATACGGTGTTGCTTGGTACTGTAATCGCTGACTTGTTTCAGTTCTCCGACCATAGCGTTTTCGGGGATATAGAATATTCCGTGAAAGTGTAATCGCTCGCTTGATGAACGCTCCCAAACACCTATGTACTTCCAACCTTTACGGCTCACAAGGTGTTTCAGGGTATTGCGTAGCGTTTTTTGAAAGGTTTGCTCCGTGTGCTTTTCGTTATCGTAAGTAAAAGTTACAAAGAAATTCCAAGTGCCTTGCAAATACGCTTTGCGCCATAGCCTTGTATAACGCTTGCAAGCATTGTTTCTTTTGCGTTCGGTCTGTTGTTTGACGTATTCTTTTGTTTGTTCTTCGCTAATAAATTCGCCTTTTAGTTGTTCCGTAATGTATTGCTTTCGCTCACGTTTGGGCAATGCCTGACTTTCCGCATACGCTGTTTCGAACTTGGCTTTTTTAGTATCTGTCTGCGGACTGTTTTTCTTTGGAATATTCCGACCTTTGCGGCTCGGAAAATTTTCTTTCGGGACGGCGATGTAATGACCGCCGTCAAAATATACTTTGCAATCTTGATATGCCATTTTTTTGTTCTCCTTGTGGTTTGTATTTTGGTAAAAAGAAAAAGGACAAAATACAAAACAAGTCTTTTCCTGTTTTATACTTCGCCCTTTGCTTTACGGCGTGTTTCCGCTACTTTTCGGAAATCTTAAACGCCTGCTTTTTGGCTCTTTTATTTTTCTTTACTGTTGGTTTCTTTTCGTTTAATTCGTTTCGGTCTTTATTCGGTTATCTATTTCACAGGGCGGCGTAATACGTTGCGCCCCGATACATTTCATTCAATTTCCGTTTCAATATAATACATTACAGTTCAATTTATTACATTACTTTTCATTTCTTTCTTTCGCTAATTCCAAAACTCTTGCAAATATCGTTTCAAAAAAAATCCGTTGTTCGTTTTCGGATAACATCGCAATATCCGGTGTTCCGACAGTAACAATTTCGAGTTCTGTTTTCAGCATTTTTCCACCTCCTTTTTGTTTATTTTTGAGCGGTAAAAAAATACCCCTCACTATATAGCCTCGAAAATGGCAAAAAACAACCCCCTAAAATGAAAATTTTACAAACTTTTTACAACTCGGCTTGTATTTTCTTTTAAGCGGTGCTTTGACCGATTGTCTGGCAACTTAGATTATATACGAATGATTTAGAAAAGTGTGAGTATGCGAAAGTATACCTTTTAGTATCATATCCGATACTAAACAGATACTTTTCCGCCACTTCATTGTAAATAGACAAAACGCCGCCGATATACAAATACCGACGGCATACAAAAGGCGTTAAAACTCAAATAATGCCGCACGGAGAATAAGGGCGGATCGCCAAGCGGTTCAGCGGCGACCGCACGTTTCCGTGCGCTTTTGAGTTTCGTTTTTTATTGCGTTGCTTTGTTTATGGCGGGTGCTTGAACGGCGAGGCGTAGCCGAGCCGCTCGTATAAGTCAAGCACCCGCCACAGTGCCATTTTTCTAAAATTGATTTGTTATATAATGAGTTGTGGCAAATTGATTTATTACAATTTTACTTGATTTAGAGCGAGATAAACTTTGCTATAAATTAAATCGCATTATTGCTTTCCGCACCCGATAATGCTATAATATAGGTGCAAATGGGTAATTTTACTATGGACAAATTAAATGCGTTAGTTATTCAAAAAGATATTAAGAATTATATTAAACAATTACAAAAAAAGGAATTGTATTTTTTTGGTGTGCCCGAAGAATTAAGGTTAAATTCTTCGATAGTTGCGATTGAAAGAGAATTGGGTATACGAAAAACTATTAAAAAGGGGTTCAACATCATAAATAATACTTTTTTTGTTGAAGAAATAGTATTGCATAAAGAATGGAATGATGAAATTGTAGAAAAAACAATAACCACGCTTTTTTCTTGTTTTGAAACTTATTTTGAATTTTTACAAGGCGATATTTATGAGAATGCTTGCTACTATAAATACAATTTTACACAAGAAGAAATAGATAAATATTCTATTGATATTTTAAAAATCAATTTTAGAAGCTTTATTCAATATGATATTGATAATTTTACATTAGCATTTTCAGAAAACGAAATTTTACAATATAATGAAGCGGAAAAACGTAAAATTAATTTAAAAAAATGGTTAGTAAAGTTTAATAATTGCCAAACTTATGAAGAGTTTAAGCAAGTATATTCAAATTTAAAAAAATCAGCTTTTTCAAATAATTTAAATTTCTTTTTATTCAATTTCATTTACGGAAACAACGAAAACGTATTTAATATAATTACACAATTTTTAAACGATAACAATATATTTAATTTTGAAAAAGTTTTATGCTTAAAATTTAATTCATACGAAGTTTTAAACGCATATGATAACAGTAAATTTTATTTATCTGCTACCGCTAAAAAATGGAAAGACAGATTAAAATTTTTTATTGAAGAACTGGAAAATAAAGAAATAGCATTTACTACTATTATATATTTTGATAAAGACTTGCATTTTTTCGTATGTCGTGAAATTGGTAAGCCTAAAAATTATCAAAGCATTAATGGCTATATTCCTACTTTGGTAGACGCTTATAGGTATTTTGAAACGTTTGACGAATTAGCTAAATTTTTAGATTATGACTTATCAAATTGTGATTTATCGCAAGCGATTTTACCTGATTTAGAATTATCAAAATATAAGATTAATGAACAAACGAAATTGCCGATAAATTTTGAGAAAAATTTTACATACAATGTAACCAAAATATTTGATAGGTTTAAAAATCATTTTTTAGTTAAACAAATTTGGTTAAATGAATTTGGAAAAATAATCAAAGAATATAATCATACGTTTAATTATTTTTGTGATTACGTCCATTTTCTAAAAAATGATTTGTCTGATGCCGATTTATTGTTCTGCGACGGCTTATCTAATGTAATTGATTTTAGTGATTTAAATTTAACTAATGCAAAATTAAAAAGTAACATTCTCGATAAACTTGGTGTTAGATATGAACTAATAAGCAATACAGTTGAAAGTTTTGGTCAAACAAAGGCTAATGAATTAGAAACAGTAAATGCTTTGATTGCAGAAAGAGAACAGTTAAGTTTTGAAGAAACTCTCAAATGTCAAAAAATTTATTATATTACAGATTTACATTTATTACACAGATTGCACAATGCAAATTGCAAAAGCTATTATGATAAATTTTATGTGTTTCAAAAAATAATAGATAGTCTTTTAAACTCTGTTCACAGCTGGGAAAAGAACATAATTCTTATAGGCGGTGATACCTCTTCTGATTTTGCTTTTTTTGAATTGTTTGTTAAACAATTAAGAACTTCTATTGATGAAAGAAAATTAGATGTGCAAGTTATTTTTACTCTTGGGAACCACGAATTATGGGATTTTGTCGGAGATAAATTTAATGAATTTGGTGGCTCTAATTTTGATAATACCAAAAGAATAACATTTGATGAAATTGTGGATAAATACAGAAAAGTTATTACCGAAAATAAAATGTATTTGCTACAAAATAATCTTATATTTAAATATGATTGGAATAGTATTGAAGAGATTAGTGCGGAAGAGATTAAAAATTTATCACAAACGCAACTTTTAAATCGTCTTAAAAAAGCAAGGCTGATTTTATTTGGCGGATTAGGATTTGCTGGTTGTAATAATGAATTTAATGCAAATCAGTTAATTTATAGGCTTGCAATAAATAGGCAACAAGAAATTGAAGAAAGCAAGAAGTTTGAAGAACTATATGAAAAAATTTGTGCAGACTTATCTGATAAGCGAGTAATTATATTTACACATATGCCACAAAAAGATTGGTGTTCAAGCAACATGCAAGTTAAAGGTTTTATTTACGTTAATGGGCATACTCACCGAAATTACTTTTATGATGATGGCGATTACAGATTATATTCTGATAATCAAGTGGGGTATTATCAAGAAAGGTGTAAATTAAAATACTTTTATTTAGAAGATGATTACGATTTGTTTGCAACCTATGAAAATGGAATTTATGAAATATCAAGAGAAGATTATGTTGATTTTTATATCGGTAAAAACATAAATATGGACTTTTTTAGAGATTTTGATAAACTCTATATGTTAAAAAAGAATGGATACTATTTGTTTATTTTGCAAAGCGCAAACGGTAATTTGAATATTCTAAATGGTGGTGCAATAAAGCGGTTAGCAAATAATACAGTACATTACTATTATGAGAATATGGATAGAGTTATTTCTTATATTAAAACGCCATTAGATAATTTCAGCGATTATCAAAAACAAATTTCTGACGAAATCAAAGCTATCGGGGGTAGCGGTAATATTCACGGCGCGATTATTGATATTGATTTTTTTAATCATATTTATGTGAACCCGATTGATTTGAGTGTAACCGCATATTGGGCAAGTGATATTGTAAATAAAATCATATTTGAAGATACTCCAACGCTTTTAAAATGTAAGTGTCCGCAATTATACGCAAATTATTTAAAGCAAATTGAAAGCAAATCAAAAACAGCTCTTGTTTTAAATAAATCTTCGATAGTTAGACCGCCACAATTTTATTTAGATACCGATATATATAGGGCTTCAAGAGAAATTAAGAAAATGCAAAAGTTAAGCTCAAATATTTTAAGTTTATGGGTTGAGCCTGAAAATAAAAAAATTGAGCAATGGCAATAATGAATAAAAAATAACGTAGGTTGAATTTGGTTCAACTTACGTTATGTGTGGCGCTGCTAACCGGACTTGAACCGGTGACCTCGTCCTTACCAAGGAGCAGAGCCAAAACACGGCGAAGGAAAAACATACCTATACAT
>ERZ1643251.606-NODE-606-length-49150-cov-101.349649_pt1 | contig 49150 bp, 39 predicted proteins | sample MGYA00579261_ERZ1643251 | MGnify/ENA primary metagenome ERZ1643251 (study PRJEB29033, sample SAMEA4952267) | chicken gut metagenome | biome: Broiler Chicken; feature: Gastrointestinal Tract; material: Caecum | place: Ireland | collected 2018 | study: Broiler... | reverse complement strand
CCAAAGGACGACTGAACCCGCAGGCGGCAGAACCCGGGCGATGCACTCGAAAGGAGGTCGAGACAATGCATCCGTCCGCCCAAAGGACGACTGAACCCGCAGGCGGCAGTACCTTCGAACGGAGAGGAACCTGCGCCGCAACCTGCGCCGCAGACGGCGGACCTTCCGCATCGGAGCCGTCGCAGCGGCATCGGGGCGGACACCCGCACACGATCCGCACCGACGGCCGACAGCGCCCGCTCCCCGCCCCGGAAAGTTCCGGGCCGGGCCGGGGCTATGAACTTTGCACGACATGGAAAATAAAAAAAACTGGAAACGCATCTTCGCGATCATCTGGACGGGACAGGGCCTCTCGATCCTCAGCAGCGCACTGGTGGGCTATGCCGTGATCTTCTGGCTCAGTCTCGAAACGGGCTCGGCCGAGACGCTGGCGCTCGCCGCCATCGCGGGCATGCTCCCGCAATCGGTGCTGGGGCTCTTCGTCGGCGTCTACGTCGACCGCTGGGACCGCAAGCGCACGATGATTCTGGCCGACAGCTTCATCGCCCTCTGCACGCTGGCGCTGGCGCTGCTGTTCTGGTTCGACGCCGCCGAGCTGTGGCATATCTACGTGCTGCTGGCCTGCCGCTCGGTCGGCTCGGCATTCCATTCGCCCGCCATGCGGGCCTCCGTTCCGCTGCTGGCCCCCGAGTCGGAACTCACGCGCATCGCCGGCATCAATCAGGTGCTCGAATCGTTCTCCAGCATCGCAGGACCGGCGCTGGGCGCCCTGCTGCTCACCGTTACGCAGATGGGCGACATTCTGTTGCTCGACGTGCTGGGCGCGGCCATCGCCTGCACCACGTTGCTCTTCGTCCGCATCCCCAACCCCGAGAGGGACCGGTCGCTGAAACCGAGCCTGCGGCGCGAACTGCGCGAAGGTGCCGCCGCCATCGTCCGAATCGGGGGAATGCCCCAACTGGTGCTCTCGGCCGTCGCGGTGCTCTTCTTCATCATGCCCGTCGGGGTGCTCTTTCCGCTGATGACCCTCAAACATTTCGGCGGCGGCACCTTCGAGATGAGCCTCATCGAAATCGTCTGGGGCGGCGGAGCGCTCGCCGGCGGCATCGTGATGGGCATGCGCCGCTATCGCGTCAACAAAATCCTGCTCATCGACCTGATGTATATCGTCGTCGGGCTCACGTTCGCCCTCTCGGGACTGCTGCCGCCGTCGGCCTTCGTCCTTTTCGCCGTTCTGACCGCGCTGGCCGGTATTTCGGGCAGCGTCTTCAACGCATCGCTGGTCTCGGTCGTACAACAGCGGATCGACCCCGCCGTGCAGGGGCGCTTCTTCTCGCTCTACTCCGGCGTCAGTATGATGCCGGCCATGCTGGGCGTCCTCGGCACGGGCTTCTTCTCCGATTCCGTGGGACTGCTTCCCACGTTCGTCCTGTCGGGTACGGTGATCGTCGGAATCGGCATCCTCGGACTTTTTTCGCGCCGGATGCTGGCACTCGACCGGCAGCCCTGAGCCTCGTCCGGATCGGCACTCCCCCCCCCTTGCGGTCCGGGGCCGATCGAGCCGCGAACGCTGTCCCGAGGCCTTTCGCTTCTCAACTCGAAGCGGCTGTCTGCCGGACAGCGAAGCAGGAAAACCTGCGCATGCAGACGCCTCTCCGCCGCGTTCCGCCGAGGCTCCGTCCACACCGAAACCCGTGCAGATCGCCGCCGGCAGAAGAACCGCCCCGACGCAGCATGCAGTAAACGACACGTTAACGACGACCGCAACATCCCGCCACCTACGCCCCGCAGCCGACTGCACCCCCAACCGGCCCTGCCGCGGCAAACGTCCGTCCGCCGAGGAACGCGGCACCGAGAGCGGCATCCGGCAAAAGCACTCGGCACGAACGGATCGGACGCTCCGCCGCAAGACACGGCGGCGGCGCTTCGGCACACGGCCGCCCCGCAGAGAGACCGCCGCCGAACACGGTTCCGGCGGAAGGCGAAGCGAAAGGGCTGTCCAATGAATCCCAGACAGCCCCTTTTTTATTCGCCGCCGTTCGGAAGTTCTCCCGAACAGGCAATTCCCGAAGGATTGAAAAAACTTGTCAGACAACCTCTTTACGGGTCGATACGCACCGTCTTCAGAAGTTCACGGTCGTACCGTTGTACGTTACCGCATAGGAGAGCATATTGCCGCTCACGGTCCACACGACCTTCACCTCAGACGAGGGATAATCCGCCGGATTGTAATCCATCGGAGAGGTCAGACCGCACAGCTCCGTGCCGCCCATGATCGTCGAAGGGGAACCCGTCCGCGAAGGCTGGTATTTGCCATCCGTTACCGTGTAGCTCATGGCGGCGGAAGTCGTACCGTTGAAGGACCAGAAACTCGTGCCGCGCGCCGAGCCGTCGAGTTCGAACGAAGCGTCTTTAAGTCCGGAGAAACTCAACCCCTCCTTCATTTCGGTCGTCAGCTCAAAATCACCCGACCAGCTCGCCTTCCGGCCGTCCGCCTCGGACAAGGCATTGCTGAATCCGATCCGGCAGACGCCGCCCTCGAAATAGAGCTCGGTTTCGCCCGTCGACAGCACCGCCACGGAGCTGCCACCCGTTATGGCCAGCTTCTCCGAGCCGAGCGACACGCTCCAGCGTTTCGATGCGTCCGTCCGCTCCAATGCGACGCCCTGCGTCTTCACCCGCATGGTCCCCGTCCGCGAATAGATGTCGTAGGGACGCTGGCCGCCGCTGTTGCGGTATTCGATCACGTAGGTCCCGGCCTCCGACTCGTCTTCGGCGATCTGCGTATACATGCCGAAGAGCAGCGTCTTCACGTTCTGCCCGTCGACCGTAACCGAGTTCAGGTCGTCGGTCTTGCCCTGTTTCTCCGCCTCGGCCCGCAATACGGCCAGTCGCAATGCGACGTCCGCAGGCTGCATGGCGGCCTCGTTCTGCGAATGGGCCGCATTGTAGATGTAGATCCCGGGGCGAACGGGTGCCGCCTCGTCGTGGAAATCGCTGTCCGAATTCAGGCAGGAAGCCTGCCCCAGCGCAACGGCGGCCACCGCCGCCATCCAAATCAATTTGTTCCTTTTCATAACACTCATTTCGAATCGATCCTAACTACCAACGTCGCCGGGCGCCGATTATTATCCTTCGGACCGGCCGACCGTCTTTCCGAAAGTTCATCCGGAATTCCGATCCGTCGCTGCAAAGGTAAATAAAAAAAACGATCCATACGTATATCGGACGCTTCGGCGGCCGTACTCACCTCCGAATATCGGAAAATCCGATTATTCCGAAACCGCTCTTCGCTCTTCCGCTCCTACGGGCCCGCCGCGCAGGCTCCGGAAGCTCCCGATGCCGCCCGACGCGCAACCGGGAAGCTCTTTCCGTCCCTTCGCCATGCCCGTCAGGCAGCGGTCCGGGCGCTGCGGATGCCAAGCCGTTCGCAAAGCGAAAAACTACGATCGGGCCCCTTGTGCCGGGCCCGACGACTGCGCGGATTTACCGGACAGACCGCCCCGACCGTCGGCCGTCCGTCCCCGTCCCGCACTGGTCGCATATCGCGCAGGCCGCTGCGCGGAAGCGGACGGATTCGCACGGTCGCGGCCTTGTCCCGGCATGCCGGCCGTTCGGGAGGTCAGGAGGTCAGGAGGTCAAGTGGTCAGGAGACCGGGAGGTCAGAAGATCAGAAGGTCGAGAGATCAGAAGGTCAAGAGGTCAGGTGGCCAAGAGGTCAGGTGGCCAAGAGGTCGGAAGATCAGAAGATCAGAAGATCAGGATACGGAAAAAGTCAGAAGGCCGGCCGCACGTCGTTTCGGACCGCGCCCGTTTCGCCGCCGGCGCAGCACAGCGCAACGTCCGAAACGCTTCAGGCATGCGCCTCCTCCTGCGATCCGCAAACGCCGGGCACCCTCCCCGGAACCGCCTCTGCGAAATCGCCGCACCGGAAGCGGATGGAACGGAAGCGGCGACGGCCGGAGTACGAAAAAAGACGTATCGTTCGTAAGATGCCGCTCCGCCGCACGAATGCGGGGAGGGCCTCCGCGCACCTTCTCAGCCCCGGTCAACGAACAGGCGCCTCGCCGTCCGCTTCGGACGTCGGGATGTCGGGACCGAACCTGTCGGGCACACAGGGCGCATCGGGGTGCATTGGTGCATCCGGGTGCATCCTGCGCACGAAACGAAAAAGCGGAAAAATTTTCCGGTCGTTTTTAATTCCGTTGCCGAAGAAAATCCTATCTTTGTCTTCGGCGGTCGTTTCACACGGCTCATATACGGCCGCCGTACCGGTATTCGCGGTACACGAAATGCACACGACGCACTATGTTGAACCTGTAACGATAAAATTTCGATCTGCATGGCACTTTTCTCTTTCTCCCGTTCGGACAAAGCACCGGCCTATCCCGCCGACACGATCGCCGCACGCGACGGCTCGCCGATCACCTTCACATTTTTCAAACATGCCTCGCTCTCGATCGAGACGGGCGGCAAATACATCTACGTCGACCCCGTCGCCCAATATGCCGATTACGCCCGACTGCCCAAGGCCGACCTCGTGCTCATCACCCACTCGCACTACGATCACCTCGACCGTGCGGCCGTCGATGCGCTGACCGACCGCAACAGCCTGATCGTCTGCGACAAGACCACATCCGAAGCGTTCGAGGGCGACTGCATCGCAATGACGCCCGGGATGAGCGCCGAACCGCGGCCCTACGTCCGCATCGACGCCGTTCCGGCCTACAACACCTCCGAGGGACACCTCCAGTTCCATCCGCGCGAACGCGAGGACTGCGGCTACATACTCACCATCGGCGGTACGCGCATCTACATCGCCGGCGACACCGAGCCGACGCCCGAGATGAAATCGCTCAAGAATATCGACATCGCCTTTCTGCCCGTCAACCAGCCTTACACGATGACCGTGGATCAGGCCGTCGAGGCGGTCGAGGCGCTCCGGCCTGCGATTTTCTATCCCTATCATTACGGCGAAGTCGACGAAAAGACCGATCTCGAACGTCTCGAACGCGCCTTGAAGGGTGTCGCCGAGGTCCGCATCCGCCCGATGGAATAGGAATCGGCGAGCGCGCTCCGCCCGCTCCCCCCCCGCCCGCGAAGGCGAGAAGCGTCAAATGTCCCGGCCGATCTGCCGCCGGCAAAGTCTTTATGCCCTCTTCCGGCAGCGGCAGGGGGGGGGCGATTGCCTCCGCTGCGCACTGCACACCGCCGTGCAGTGCAGGTACGAAGGGCAGCCGGCCGGCGGAGCCGCACGATGCTGCCGTTCGGCCGGCCCGATTTGGAACAAACACGAAGAATGCGGAACGCACGCCATCCGGACCTGTTCCTCGATCACCGGGGCTGCATGGAATGCGGTGCAGGAACACCATACGCCGGAATCCGCACTCCGTCCGAAACCGCGTCCCGACGAGACCGAGCGGGGCCTAAAACACAGTGCCGAACACCGTCCGCCGAAACCCGCACTCCGTCCCGAACCGCTTCCCGACGAGACCGAGCGGAGCATAAAACACAGTGCCGAACACCGTCCGCCGAAACCCGCACTCCGTCCCGAACTGCGTCCCGGCGAAACCGAGCGGGGCATAAAACACAGTGTCGAACACCGTCTCCGGAAAGACGCCCCCTCCTCCGAAAATCGAAGTGGAAAATACGCAGCACCCAAAACATCGTATTCCGACGTCCGGCCCCGTCCGGCCCCCGTCCGGAGTTCCCAAAAGGCGAACCGGGCCGGATGCCGCGACGGGGCGGCACCGTCCGGTCCGACCGAAGCAGAGGCCGCGGCCGAAGCCGAAGTCGAGGTCGAGGTCGATTTCCGCCGGATACCTTGCGACGGCATATCGGGGATCGGCCGCCGGACCGCGGGCATATACCCGCAAAACGGAGAGAGGAATTCGCATGCACGAACTTCCCTCTCTCCGTTTCACGCCGGCCGTTACGACCGCTACCCCCGTGCGGAGCCCTCCGAAGCGCTCTCCACGGCTTCGCCGTCCACGGTCTTGGGCGCAACCTTCACTTTGAGCGACGAAAAACCTTTGACAATGTGCTCCACATCGTTTTTCGACGCATCGTACACCACCGTTATCTCCTTGGTCCGGGTATCGGCCTGCACGTCCTTGATGCCCTTGCCGAGCGACGGGATGTTGTTCATGATCTTGTTCACGCACTGCTCGCAGTCGATTTCGGCCGCAAATACCACGGTAGTCGTCTTCTTGCCCTGCTTCTGAGCCGGACACACGCCGATGCCCACGAAGGCCATCAGAGCTACCAACAGAATCTTTTTCATATAAGGTCTCGTTTTATAAGTTATCAATAGAGGTTGAAACGCATGCCCGCATAGAACTTGCGGCCCATCAGCGGGCCCCATATCAGCGACGAGTTGAAACCCGTCGAAAAGGGCTTGTCCGCATTGAGGATCGGATCGTGCTGGCGGTAGTCGGCGATATTCTCGCAGCCCACATAAATATCGAACTTGCCGATCTTGCGGCTCACCTGCGCGAAGAAAACCGGATAGCGGGGCGAATAGTGCGAATCGGCCAGATCGCCGTTCTGGGTCGGAATGCGCGAAGGGCCGTTGAGCTGCGCCGTCGCATCGAATACCCAACGGCGGAACTTCGTAGCGTACTGAATGTTGAACAGCGTCTTGTACTCGCTCACGAGCGGCCGCTTCACGCGCGTCGTCGTGCCGTCGGCCCGTTCGATGGTCATCTCCGAATCGGTGTATCGGAACGTGGCAAAGATGTCGAGCCGCTCGACGGGCGTCCACGAGAAGTCGATCTGGAACGTGTCGGTGTACGAACGGCCGTCGGTGTTGTAAATATAGATGTTCTGCGCGTCGCGCTCCTGATCGGCGATCACCGAGTTGTAGAACTGCGTACGGAAATAGTCGAAACTCAGCGTCGCGGCGTCGGGCCGGATGAGGTCGAAGGTCTGCGTCAGACTGCCGCCCACGGTCAGCGCCTTCTCCATCCGGTCGAAATGGCGGAAATCCTCCGGCAGCACGATCCGGCGTCCCGTAGCCAGAATGCCGATATTGTCCGTAATGACATTGGTCGAACGATAACCCAGACCGGCCGACGCACGGAACGTCGTCGTGGGCGTGATGTTCCACCGCACCTGTCCGCGGGGCGTCAGGTACCACTTCTCGTAAAAGGTGTTGTAATCGCCGCGCACGCCCGCCACGAGCGAGAACTTGTCGCGGATCGAATAGGTATACTCGGCATAGGCCCCCACTTCGTTCTCGTCGCGGTCCATGTCGGTATAATAGTCCGTGATCTTCTTATCCGCGAAATCGGGCATCCTGTTCCACAGTCCCTCGTCGAAGGACTGCATGTGCGCCTGCGCACCCACGATCAGCGACGAACGGTAGGTGAAGTAGTGATTGTACATGAGGTTGGCCGAAAGCGTATTCTCGCTGCCCTCGTAGGTGTTCAGGCCGAAGTAGGAGTCTTCGTCGAAATGGTCGTAGTCCACCACGAACGCGAAATTCGAACGCATTTCGTCCTGCTCGTCCCGGTCGTAGACCGAAGGTCCCACGGGCATCCCGATCTTGAAATAGGCGTTCGCCCCGCGGTTGCGAATCTCCGATCCGTAGAGCGGCTCGTCCGTAAAGACGCTCCGGATCATCCGGTCGTAGAGCGATTTCTTGTAATCCGCCATGCCGCCCAGACGGTTCTCGCGCACGTATTTCCATCCCCAGCGGATCTGCGCGCCGTTGTCGGCCGTGTAGAGCCACTTGTTGGCGATGTTGATCTGGTCGGCCTTCGGCAGATCGAGGAATCCGTCGCCGTTGTGGTCCATGTCGCGCACGTGCGTGTCCATCGACCCGTGGAGCAGGATCACGCTCGATAGCTTCTTGTTTTTCGTTACGGGAAAAGCCGTCGAAATATTGGCCTCGGGACGCAGCTCGTCGTCCAGATAGAGGTTGACGAACAGACGCTCTTCGTCCGTCGGCTTGCGGTGTTCGAGATTGATCTGCCCCGTGATGGCCTCGTGTCCCGCCGTAACGGAGGCGATGCCCTTGGAGACCTGTATCGAATTGAGCCACATGCCGGGCGTATAGCTCAGGCCGTAGGGAGCGCTCAGGCCGCGCATGATCGGGCGGTTCTCGTCGAGAATCTGGGTGTAAGTACCGGCCAGACCGAGCATCTTGATCTGACGGGCGCCCGAAATGGCGTCGCTGTATCCGACCGTAACCGAAGCGGAGTTTTCGAAGCTCTCGGCGAGATTGCAGCAGGCCATCTTGCACAGCCCCGCGAAGGAGATCATTTCGTTCTTGGCAATGCCGTCGCGTTTGACGAAGTTGCCGCTCATCGTTCCCTCCACGACCACGTCCTCGACCTCCATTCCGTCCGGTCGGAGGACGAAATTGATACGCTCCGCGCCCGGTTCGACGCGAAGCGTATCGTTCACAAACCCTAAATACGACGCAATAAGGCGGTCGTAGCCCTTCACTCTGTGAAGCGAGAACTCACCCGATACGTTTGTGCCCGTACCGACCGTCGTTCCCTCCCAAAATACCGAAGCTCCGAGCAATGGCTGGTTGTCGGAGCCCAGCACAACTCCCCGGATTTCCTGCGCACGCAGAGTGCCGCACGCACCAGAGAGTAGAATGATCGATGTTATTATCTTTCCTTTCGTGATTTTCATGTATGTCCGTCGATTGGTTGAAATTGCTTTCTTCCATTTCCCGCCTCGGCATAGCCCGAACTTGCGTTCGGCTCTGCACTCGGCTTAACGAAATGGTTGGTTGCACAACGGGCGGCGCTGCATGAGCTATCCCCGGGGCAACCGAGTTTCAAACCAATACGGGCGGCGCTCTGAGGCCGCACGACGCCACGAACGAATCGGGCACCGAACCCGCGCACCGCACCGCGATGCGGTCGCAACCCGCCGGTGCGGGCACCCCTGTCGTCAGGACCGGTTCGGCCGCCAGAGCGTCCGGCAAGTCGGAAGCCACGATCCGCTTGACGAATTTCTCCGAATCATGCGACGAAGCGGTATACAATGCGATATCGGTGCTGTGATGATCGCCGCAGCAGGAGTCGTGCATCACGCTCGGCACGTCCCCGACCACGCGGACGCAGTACGGGCAACATGCGCCGTACACGCTTTTCGCCGGCGGAACACAGCGGCACGCGAGCGCAACGGCCGAAGGACCGCCTACCGCCAAAAGGTAGACCGCCGCGAGCAGCAACGCTATGTACCGTTTCGAACGCATCGCTTTCTTCAGATCAGATTGCACGATTCGAGCGCCTTCGTCCACGCCTCGGCGTCGCGCAGAGCCGTCGCCTCGTCGATCCCGTAGCGCTCCGCGAGCAGACGGGCGGCATCCGCCGTCTCGAACTCGCGGCCCGCGAGTTCGTTCCACAGAAACAGCGACGATTCGTTGAGCGAAATGACTTTGGTCATATCGGCTCCGTAGCGGCCCTGCATGATGACGACATGCTCGCCTGCGATCTCCCGCACTTTGTATTCGTCGCGTATTTTCATATTCCAAAAACGTGTTTGCCTTTGCAAAAGTATGAATATTTACCGAAAAACCAAACTTTTCTCATCATCCGGCCGATTTTTCGGACCGCACGAACGTCCGTCCGCGGCCGAAAGCATTCCGCGCAGTACGCGGCCCCCCCGCCTGCCGTTGCCGCACGGAGCGGTTGCAGGGCTCCGTGCGACACGGGTTTCGCACAGGGCGCCGCGGATTTCGCCGGTTCGGAACGCCGCACGGAAATCATGGGGCTGTCTAACAAGTTTTTTCAACCCTCCGAGAATTGCCTATTCGGAAAAGTTCCCGATGAGCAGTACGAATAAAAAAGGGCTGTCTAAGAGTTGTCAGACAGCCCCCACCGTTCCCGTCGGCGTATATCGCGGCATGCGGATCATTCGATCACGAGCGTGCAGGTCGCGGTCTTCTCCTCGCCCTCGGTCGTTACGAGCGTTACCTCCATTTCATAGGTGCCTGCAGGAGGGACGGGATCACTATAAAAGTAGAAATAAGGATCTATCATCGACATATCGTCCTTTTTCAGCTCCGATAATTTCTTACGATACGTTTTTCCGGACGGCAAATTATCGGGATATCCTGCACGGACATATTCGGCATAGGAGCCGTATTCAATTTCCAAGATATCGTCGAGCGACGAACCCACAGGATGCGCATCGTCCCATGCAGCATTCAAACATCTTGCATGCACCGCTTGATAATTGTCGGCACAACAGGAGCGTCCGCTGTATTTGATCCAATCTTCGTATCGATTGTAACTCCGGTCTCCGTTTCTTTCGGCAATCTCCAGAAACCGTTCCGCCTTCTCCCCTCTGCCCCCGACTTCCGGAGCCGAGTAAATACGATTGACAGGCATCTGTGCATTCATATCTCCGAACCAACCTTGCAGCAACCCGAGACCTGAGGGAGTGATATTGAAAGGTTCATTGTCTTCGTAATAGGGGACAAAAGAAACCAATAAAGTCAAATCCGCTTTGCTGCGGACCATGTCGTCGTCGCATCCTGCAAGTAAAAGCGACACGACGATCGGAAGAAATATCTTTTTCATGACGACTTAACTTTTGCGATTGTAATAAATAATTCTTTTTTCATTCGTATATTCATAAACGGTACCTATTTCCGTAGGATCGATCCGATCTCCGACTTCGCTGTAATTCGAATTTTTCCGCGGACACACGACAGCATCGGACTGATAATATCCATCGCAAACGCCAGATCATCCGAAATTGCAGTGATAGAGAAAAAGATCCATATAAGTTTCTTTAACTTCGCCGGTTTTCCTATTCGTAATTGTGGAATGCTGTCGTATGGCGGCAGCTCCGTCGACGACCCACGCATGACCTTTGTCGACATTATCGTCATGCCCCGTAATATAAGTCGGCAAACCGCGGTCTATTACCATTTCCTTCAGTTTTCCAGCATCCAAATAATATTTATCCACATTAGTAAAACCGACTGCCCTCAAAAACCGACATGCACTATCGTTGCTGGCACTGCTGCCATCTAATCCATAATCCATTCCTATCGAAATGCCTATCCCGCTCAACAAATCGGCGACGGATTCGATCGTATTAGTTACTTCGGTCTTCGAATCATAATATTTGGGAGCCCAAGGAAAATCGTTATACCTTTTGATTTCTTTGAAAATCGCATCCCAATGAATCGTTCTGCCACCCAATACTTGCGGATCGGGATTCATATTCATCGGATAATATTTATCGTAATAGTTCGTGGCGACGATCTGTCCCAAGGCCACAGCTACACAACCGACCATACAGTGCTGTCCGCTGTGTACGGGAGTCGAAAGATTGTAAGGAGCTCCCTGCCCCCACTTCATTTTACAATAAGGGCCCTTCCTATCGAGAAACTCGGTCCGCCCCTTCTTTATTACAAGATCTCTTATATTCGATCCCGTTCCTCCTCCGATCAGCGAGTCGTACTTATGGATTCCGCCGATGCGTTCGATCAGATAGTCTCCGATTTCGGGCACGACGGGCGGGGCCTCCACGCCGTCGTACTGTCCGTTCGCCGCGGCAGCGAGCTGTGCTGGGGTCAGCGATCCCCGTTCCGTAACTGCGATCACGGATTCGATGCGGTCGTCGGCCCCGAGGATCGCATATCCCTCTCCGTTCTGGAAGTTGGCGATGTAGACCAGATCGCCGATTTCTGCCGCGGCGGCAGCGTCGTTCCCGGCGCGTGTGGCGCGAGCGAGCGCCGAAGCCCCGAGCGCTTCGACCGACGCCACTCGGCGCGCTCCGCCGCTGCGGGTTTCGGGTCCGTCGATGGCCCGCAGCAGTTCTTCCAGCTCTCCGAGCGCTTTTTCGACCGGCACTTTGTGCGGATCGGCAGCGGCCGGAGGGTCGTCGGGACGGGGATCGGACGGCAAATCGGCAGGGGGATCGTTCGAGCAGGCAGCGAGCAGTGCCGCGAGGAGCGCAAGCGAAAGGAGGCGAATCGGTTTCATAAGGCGCAAATTTCAGAGGGTCGGTAAAATTCGAACGGGGATCGCCGCACGGGCCGGCACCGGACTTCGCTCCCGTCGTTCGTAAGTAAAGTTACGGATAATGGATGAGAAATGAAAACTTTTTGCCTGTTATTTTTTCCGAAGCGTCTGTTCGCGGGACGAACCGGCCCGTGCGCGTCATCGGGCCGCGGGCCTTCGCAGCCGTCCGACACGGCATCCGTTCGGGGAAGAGAGATCCGCGTGTGTCGGCCGCCGGACGGCCGACACGACAAGACAAGACAGGACTGGACAAGACTGGACAAGACTGGACAAAACAGAACAAGACTGGACAGGGCAAGGCAAGGCAAGGCAAGGCAAGGCAAGACAAAGCAAGGCAAGGCAAAACAAGACGAAACACGACACGAACGAGGCAGCTCCGGAATCAGACCGCAAGGAGCGCTCTTCCGCTGCTTGCCCGTTTCGTTCGGATTCGCTATTTGCGACCTCTTCCGGCTGCTCCGTCCCGGCAAAAACGAATGAAATTCGCTTTTACGCCGGACTTTCCGTATCTTTGACACGGCCTTAGACACAGAATGCGCCCCGAGCAAGCCCCCGACCGATTTGGCTTGCCGCCCGGCTTTCACTATCTTTGTCGGAATGGAAAAACCCACGAACGACATACACGCCCTGCTCAAACGCTACTGGGGCTACGACACGTTCCGCCCCATGCAGGAGCGGATCATCCGTTCGGTGATGGACGGGCGCGACACGCTGGCGCTGATGCCCACCGGCGGCGGAAAATCGCTCACCTACCAGATTCCGGCGCTCGCAGGTCCCGGGCTCTGCATCGTTGTTACGCCCCTGATCGCCCTCATGAAGGATCAGACGGACCGCCTGCGGGCCAAGCGCATCCCCGCCGCGGCCATCCACTCGGGACTGTCGCCGCGGCAGATCGACATCGCCCTCGACAACTGCGCCTACGGCGACACCAAGTTCCTCTACGCAGCTCCCGAACGCCTCGCCACCGAAGCATTCCGCCTGCGCGTGCAGCGCATGAACGTGCGGCTGCTGGCCGTGGACGAAGCCCACTGCATCTCGCAGTGGGGCTACGATTTCCGCCCCTCGTACCTGCGCATCGCCGAACTGCGCAAGCAGCTGCCCGAGGGGGTTCCCGTGCTGGCGCTCACGGCCTCGGCGACGGAGGCCGTGGCCGAAGACATCATGCGGCAGCTCCGTTTCGCCGAGCCGCACGTTCTGCGGAGCAGCTTCGCACGGCCCAACCTCTCGTACAGCGTCCGCCGCACGGAGGACAAGAACGGACAACTGCTGCGCATCGCGCACAACGTCGCGGGTTCGGGCATCGTCTATGTCCGCACGCGCGAGGGCACGGAACAGGTCGCCGACCTCTTGCGCAACGAGGGGATCGCAGCCGCGGCCTACCACGGCGGCATGGCCCACGCGGAACGCTCCGCACGGCAGGAGGAGTGGCTCTCGGGCAAGGTGCGCGTGATGGCGGCTACGAACGCCTTCGGCATGGGGATCGACAAACCCGACGTACGGTTCGTGGTCCACTACACCCCGTGCGACTCGCTGGAAAGCTACTATCAGGAGGCCGGCCGTGCGGGCCGCGACGGCGGGCGCAGCTACGCCGTGCTGCTCGTCTCGCCCGACGACGAAGGGCGGATCGTCCGGCGCTTCGAGGCCGAATTCCCCCCCATAGCGAAGATCAAGGAGATCTACTCGAAGATCTGCTCCTACCTCCGCGTCGGCATCGGCGACGGCGCCGAAGCGTCGTTTCTGTTCAACATACACGACTTCTGCGCACGCGAACGCTACTACACCGGCACGGTGCAGAGCGCGCTGAAACTCCTTCAGCAGAACGGCTACATGACCCTCACCGACGAACAGGAGAACCCCGCACGGGTGATGTTCTGCGTCAGCCGCGACGACCTCTACAAGGTGCGCGTGCAGCGCGACGAGCTGGACCACTTCATCCGCACGCTGTTGCGTCTCTACGACGGCGTCTTCGTCGACTTCCGCCCCATCGACGAAGGTCAGCTGGCCCTGTGGAGCGGCTACACCGTGGAGCGCGTCAAGGAGCTCCTGAAACGCCTCTGGCAACTGCGCCTCATCCGCTACATCCCCTCGAACCGTTCGCCGATCCTCTTCTTCAACGAGGAACGGCTCCCCGAAGCCGACCTCTACATCGCTCCCGAGACCTATCGCCTGCGGCAGAAACTCATCCGCGAACGGTTCGAGGGGATGCTCGCCTACGCCGCGAACGATGAGGAGTGCCGGAGCGTCGTGCTGGAGCGCTATTTCGGCAGCCCGGCCCCCGTGCCGTGCGGCGTCTGCGACGTGTGCCTCGCCCGCCGCCGTGCCGGCAGACGCCCAGCGGCCGACCCGGGCGCGATCCTGCGCCTGCTCTCCGCGGGTCCGCTCCATCCCGCGGAGCTCGCCGCACGCATCGGCGGGAGCGCCGACGCCGCAGCAGCAGCCGTGGAGCGACTGCTGGCCTCGGGCGAGATTTCGACCCTGCCGAACGGAAAACTGACGATTAAATGAATGTATTTTTCGGATTCGCCCCGTACATTCCGGTCCGGCGAAACCGAATGAAACTTCGTTTTCGCGCCCGGCTTTTCGCATTTCGGCTGCGCCTCGGATACTCCGTCCGGGCAAAACCGAATAAAATTCGTTTTTGCGCCCGACTTTTCGTATCTTTGATGTAGTCTGTATATGTTTAATTGACTACGAGCAGATTATGAAGGACTCGCATGAGATAAGCTAACGGATAAGAAAAAGGGAAGTGTTCGGGGACACTCTATTTCTCATGCTTTCAAATAACTCTTCTGCGACAAAGATAAGAATAAAAACTGAGAATTAGAGCGAATTGGGGCAGAAGGTTGAAAACAATAGATTTAGAGAGGAACGGACTGCGCTGTCGAAGCCAAACTGAAGCCATCGAAAAGCCAATAGAAACCGGAATTACGTTACTAAATCGTTACCGCATCTATTTCCGAATAGCTTTTCAGCTTGTTGCGTTGGATCTACCAACAACAAATAACTCTATTCAACGTATTAACCTTAAATTTATTAGAGTTATGGCAAAAAGCACTTTCAAAGTCCTGTTCTATTTGATACATCAATCCGCGTAGAATGGCAAAGTCCCCATTATAGGGCGTATCACGACCAACGGCACGATTTCGCAATTCAGTTGCAAGTTATCCGTTGCTCCCGTATTCTGGGATACGAAAGCCAAAAAGCCTCCGGCAAGAGTGGCACGGTATTAAGAAAAGCTGGAAAATATAAGCAACTCACATTTAAGCTAAAAGCACAAGGGATAGCATTGCCATCCCTTGTGTTTATATTGTTTAATGAATGCGAATAACCTTAGCTGCCGTTTGTTTGAACTGCGGCATGGCGTTTCCGATGGGCGCTCCGATATAAGTAGGATCGCAAACAAGGTATTTACGATCGTCAAGCATAAGATAGTCTCCTGCAATCTCTTCACCGAAAGATACCGCAGTAGCCAGATGGTTCGGATAATGGAGCAACACGACGTCCAATCCGAGCAGGTCGCGCACCAAAATCGAATAGAAAATCGCGCGATCCTCGCAGTCCGAATAAGGGTAATAGAGCGTTTCGTCGGCGAAAAGCGGTCGTTCGTACCCGAACTGCTCCTCATCTGTTTTATACTCGAAAGCCGTTTGTACGAAATCGATCAGCATATTGGCAGCCTCCGATTTCGATTTTCCGGCAATACACCGGTGCAGAACGGGATACAACTGCTCCTTTGCCCATGCACTCAACGAACTCCGAGAATATAAATCCCATCCGATACGGGGGTATTCGTCGTAAAAGTCGATCAAATTACGGTTGGTTTTAACGATAGCCGAAATGTCGGGATAACGTTCTGATGCGAACCGACGCGGTTCGGAAGGACGGATCGCCAACAACGGTTCCGTAGTAATTTGCAATGAGAAAAACTGTTCTTTCGGAAATTCGCGGTCGAAAACGTGAAACGACTGCTGCCGTACGGTTGGGTCTGCCACGTAATAGCGGTGTCCGTCGACGGTCAAATAGGGCATTTCATATATATCGTCTTCGGAGGGCAACAACAACACGAGCCGGTCGTCGGTACGGGCAATACGCACTTTATATCCCGATTGAGTCAGAATATACATTTGCAACAGACGAGCTTCGTTCCGTTCCGAATCTGAAAAAAATGCGGTTGCCATACATTCGACCAAACGCATGTAACCCCAGTCGCAAAGACGCAGCCGGTCGCGCCATGCAAGGCATTCGGCGACGATCGTGAGATAAGCATCCGACGACAATCGTGTCCACGCATCGGCCACCGCATTTTCATTGATATTTCGCAATGTGAAATGATGGCCTGCATCGAGCGATACCGTACAGGGAGTGCCGTAAAACTCGAATGCGAATGACGGCTGTACGGGCCGTTCCGGTACCGGTAGCGGAACGACCGGCTGCGGGGGCCGTACGGGATCGGGACTCGGGATCACGTTGTCGAATGGAATCGGGTCGTTCGACGGCCCTGCATTCGGGTCTTTTACCGCCGGTCGCGGCGGCTCGGGACGGTCGGGAACCGGCTCGGCAGGCTGCGCATCGAACTGCGGCCATGCGCGACGCATATATTCCGCAAATTCGGCATTTACGCGGTCGCGGTACTCCTTAAAATCTCGTTGTTGCTGTTTCTTGTAGTTATTGAAATCGGACAATGCCTGTCGTTTGTATTCTTCAAATGACTGAGCATGGATTTCAGATATACTGACAAATAGGTACCCTAATAAGGCAATACCTACCCTTATATTACGGCTACTCATACGTTCCCACATTTACGCATTCATATTTAAACTCATTAGACGATTTCAGTATGTGACCGGATGCATCTTCCCGTTCAATACAATGATTCCGATATTCATGTTGCGATCGTGTTTTATTCCTTTCCGAATCCTCTTCATACGTAACAATCAACACGATATCCGTTTGTGTCTCTTTGTCCGTTTTTAGAGATGATGAGATAAATTTATAATTTATTAAAGTTCCACGACCAATGGAGATCGTTACGGTTTCTTCCTCTTCATCCATAATATCGGATAGTATTTGGAAACGGCAGGTCTTAATACTATTCACTGTTGTAATTTTTTCACGATCTTTTTCCGTGGATTTACCTACATGAACAGCGCTACATGTGATATATCGGCAAAGAGCATCCATAAACGCCTCTTGGCGACGTATCAATGGGTCGGAGTTCTTAGAAACTCCGACCCAAAGAGATGTATCCTGTGCATGCAGTTGCTCTGTAAAAATCGCTAAACCGACGAATAATAGAAATTTTTTCATAACGCCTTACTCTAAAACCGGACAAGCATAGCCGTCGATCGTTTCGTATTTCCAGCGTTTATAGGTCGTTGTACCAGAATTGGACGAAACCCAGCTATTCAACAATGATACGATATCTGTTGAATTTCCTTGCAAGAAACATCCAGAGGTAGTACGTGTGTACCAATGTGTTATGTCATAAGATTTATCATTCTCTATCGCATATTCTTGTCCAATGTTATTGGCCACATCATATAACCAATATGTCGTTCCTGAAAGGAACATCCCGCTATCGCTATCTTTAAAGTTGTAACCACCAGAGGGGTAATCAAGAGAATAATGTCCACATATTGTGCAATTTGAATTATTGATGCAATTAAACACATTCACGATTGTTTTAAAGTAGAAATAATTACCATATCTATTGTTGTGCGCGCAGCAATATAATTTAATTCTTCCACAGATGCCGCCTCTATTATTACCCGTTATATCTCCGCAATTGAAAGAATTAGCAATTGAAGTTGTTAATCTCATTGATGATGCCGCCATATTGCTCCCAGTATAAATAAGTTCAACACTACCAATGATTCCTCCTGCATCATCACCTGAAATTATACCGAAATTAGAACAGTTTTGGATTCGCCCACAATCAAAAGTTCCGGAAGATGCAGATTTTGAGCTCTCAGCAACTATTCCCCCAACTATTCCATTTCCACTAATTGAACCATAATTTATACATCCGTCAATAATTCCGTTGTCCGAATTAGTTGCAACAATGCCCCCTGTAATCACGTTATAGCCAGTTGACTGAATTTTGCCTTTATTTGTGCAACTTTCAATTTTTCCAGAATTAGACAAGCAAATACCAGCGATATTATTACTGTTTGATGTTATAAAACAATTGTTGACACAATTTGTTATTGTTCCAGTATTTGTAAGACATATACCAGCATTTTGCGAAGTCCCACTAATTTGAATATTCATCACGGTTCCACTTACTGCAGAAAAAATTGATGACGTCACTCCAGTCAAAAGCATATTATTACCATCAAACGTACCCGCAAATGTTCCAGAGCGCGACCATGCATGGTTGTTCAGCCCAATATTGGTTGTCATCTTAAAAACAACTCCTGAATAAGTTGTTCCCGATGATACTCGATCCAATAATAATCTTAGTTGATCTGCCGAATTGATGATGATGGGATCGCTTTCCGTTCCCATGCCGCCACCGAATTTCGTAGCCACCGATACACCGTCCCAAATGTCGATATCCGTATCTGTCGTCGTAAACGATGCGTCGTCGCTGTATCCCGTTCCTTTCGAATTGATTGCATAAGCCCGCACATAAACCGTTGTCAGCAAAGGCAGATCTTGTAATTTCGTTTTGAATGAATTACCAACTTCGCAGGGGACTTTATTGTCGTATATGGTCGGATCGGGATTGGTCGCCCAACAAAAACCGCATTCGGTTATCGAGGCATTCCCTGTTTCCGCAACCGTTGCCGAAGCATAGGCGGTCGTCCGGCCGACGTTCTCGATGACAACCGGACTCAATTTCGGAACGGTGACGGCCAACGTCGTAAATTCCGCCTCTTTGCTATAGGCGACTCCCATTGCATTTTTGGCATAGGCGCGTATATGATAGGTCGTACCTTCTTCCAATCCGGTAATATTTTTCCCGAGTTCGGCCGAAGAGGGATCGCATGCAATCTTCGCCCCGCTTTCGACGGTCGGAGCGGCACCTTTCGAATAGCAGAATCCACATTCGGAAATGGCCGAATTGCCGTCCGATTCGATTTTGCTGACGACGGTCGCACTCGTCGTCTGAATATTGGATACGGTTATTTCTGTCAACGACGGAAGTGCGACTTCTTCGGTCGTTGTAAATTGTTTTTCATTACCGTAAAATACATTGCCATCCGAGGTTCGAACATAAGCCCGAACATGATAGTTCGTTTCTTTGGCCAATTCGGTAATCCGGCATGAAAAGCGATCTTCCGCTCTCGTAACGTACTCCGTGCGCGTTTTAACCGAGGACGGAATCGACCGGGAAACCAAAGCCGACAGTTTGTCATTGTCGGCAACCGTATAATTGTCTTCGACTGTCGGTGCCGATTTCGTACTCCAGCAAACACCTCGCTCTTTTATCGTATGCCCTCCGTTGTCGGCGATGACACCTCCGCAGGTCGCTGCGTTATGGACGATCTCGGTGACATCGGAAGTTGTCAGCCGAACATCGTTTTTTGCAGTCGTAAATACATTCTCTTCGCCATAAGCAGTTCCCTTTTCGTTGGTTGCATAAGCTCGTATATAGTAAATCGTGTGAGATTCCAATCCGGTTATTTCACTGGAGAACGCCATTGTCTCCGTCGCTTCGCCGAGATTCGTGTATTTCCCTGTCTGTAAGGTCGGCTCCGCTGTTTTGCTCCAGACATGGCCATAGGCTGTTACCTTACCGACATTGCCCAACGACGTGATATTGCCTTTGGCTACGGCTGTAGTACTCGTGATTTCGGTAACGGCTCCGCTCGTTACCGACGGTAAAGTCGGCAATCCGGCAGTGGTGAATGTCAGTTCCTTTTCACTATATACGATACCGACGTTGTTTTCGGCATAAGCCCGAAAATAATATTTCGTATCGGATTTCAGATCGTTTGCGACACTTTCGAACGCTGTCGGCGCCGTGCAGTCTCCCAAATTGGAATATGAGTCTTCGAGTGTTGGTGTAGGTTGTTCGCTCCAGCAAAATCCGTATTTCGTCACTTTCGAACTTCCGACCGATACCATCGTCCCGTGCAATACCGCGCTATTGTAAGTTGCATCGGTCGCATTTTCGACCGATACCGTAGGTTTCTCATTTACGGCGACCTCCATTTTTACAGGAACGACGACGTTTCCTCCGGAGACGGAGAACGAGATCGTCGCATTATACTTTCCAGCAGATAATCCTTCGCGTGTAACAATCGCCTCCAAGTAATCGGTTTTTGTTACCGACCCGGATTCTTTATTCAATACCAACCATTCGTTAGACGATTCGACCGTATATTTCAAAGTCCCGGAACCTGTATTTTTCAATGTCAGTTGTATGGAATTCGTAAGCGATCCGAAGTTTAACTCTTCGGGTTCGATTTCGAGATTCACACTTTCTACGGACATAGAAACGGGTATTTTTTGGCTCCCTCCGTTCGAGGTGACAACGATCATTCCGTTATAATCACCGCGATCCATTTCCGTACGCGAAACCGTAACGACGACGGGGGACGATTCTTTATTGGTCGTTCCGCTGACGGGGGAACAGGACAGCCATGCGATATCCTCGTCGATGTTCCATTGTAAAGTTCCTTTTCCCGCATTGGTGATGTCGATAGCAAGCGTTGCGGTTTCCTCCCCGAAATCCAATTCTTTAGGCATTACATTCAAAATCGGAGTGATCGGTTCCATCGAAATCTGGACGTTCGATGCCGTACCGGCCTTTACGGAAACTTTTTGCGTCTGACTGACATAATCGTCTTTGGTGAAAGTCAGTGTATATTCCTGTGGGTCGATATTATCGAACAGGAAATTTCCTTCTGTACCGGTCACTTGGGACGTTCCTCCCGGTGTCAGAGAAACTTTTACGCCGGCTAACGGTTCCTTCGTTATTTCATCGGCGACAGTACCGGCGATACCGCCGAAAGTATCCACTTCGCTCTCGCTACATCCGAAACAAAGCAAGACCAACAAGAAAAGAGAAAGGCGTTTCATAAGATGATGAATATCCGTTAAAAAGTAACCGCTGCGATCATTCCGGCACTACCGTCCGGCATCACGGCCGGTACAAAAGAGTATGTTTGTCCATTTCCATTTCTTCGATGGACTACGATACGTCGTGCTCCGGGAGCCGCTATCGCATCGATTAAATTATAGACGTAGAGTGCGGCGGCGGCTCCGATGCAAATATTGCGTGCAGTAGCGAAATGGTCGGCTTTGGTCGAATAAGTTTTTATGTGATTTATATTGTGTGTTTGGGCTATTTTCCGGGCATAGTCCGAACGCTGGCTTTCGGTAAAGACGATTCCTGCCGCTAATGCCGCACAACCCCCGAGGATCAGGCCGCCCTTGAGATTGGCTCCTTTGTGGAATTGGCCCCAGCCCGGAATGATCGCCGACCGCCACAGTCCACGGGCGCCGTAGCGGGTTGTCAGTTCGATATTATCGAACAAAGGGGCCTTGCCTAATTCGGATTTGGCATAGAGTTTCGTCAGATAATAATTCCCCGAACGATCCCGTTCCCAATATTCGGCAATGTTTTCGACGTGCAATTTTATCGCATCGTATTGGGCGTGTGTACTCGTGTGGCTATCGTATTCTACTCGTTCCGTTAATTTGCCGTTATTCCATATTTGGGATAAGCGTTCCGAAGATTTATTGTCGGAAATCGCTACAACGCCATTTTTCAATCCGGAATTAGCAATCAACTCGGCAAGACATTTTTCGCGAGCATTATCCAGCGAAGAGGCCGAGGCTGAAACCGTTTCGTACATAAACGATGAATTACTCGGTTTTGGGAGTTTATGAAGCCACTGCGGTTTGATTTTCTCCGACGACCGATATTGAGCCGATGCCGTTTCTCCCAAAAGAAACAGCATCGACGCATGGATCAACAGAATTACGAAATGCTTCATACTACTCCTGTATTTGCTTCTTCTTATATTCTTCAAGCCCTTCGGCCATCTTCTTCACGAAACGATCTCGATCGTACTGCAATTCGATGATGCCGTCACGGTCGAGGGTATTGTTAAGATTCTTTTCGAAATCGTTTTTATTTGTCCGTATTTCGAGACATACATATACTTGGATGCTGCCATCGGCCAAATCATAAATAGACGTTTTGAGAATTCGTGTATTTTTAATCTCTTCGGCGACAAACTGCGTCATAACGGACTCTCCGATTGTCCCCGCCGATTTTTTCAAATTCTTATTTGCATTCTGCTCGTAATCCTGCGCAGCCCCTTCTACCGCTACTTTTATCATAGCAGCAAGTCGGTTGCGGGCATCCCGCTCTGCTTCGTTTAATGCAGTTTTTTCAACATAGGATGTGGCTGTTCCGTAGGCTCGCAGGTTTTCTGCATCCGCTTGTGCCAATTCGATACACGGTTCGGTTGTGCGAAGAGTACGTGCAGGACGCTGCGGTGCAGTTGCCTGTTGTTCCTGTTGTTGTTTCCATTGTTGATACTGATAGTCGGATGAGGTTGTTTTCTTCGATGCACCGCAAGAAACGGTCAAAAAAGATGTCGCGAAAACGATAAAAAGATGAAAGGATTTCATAGTAAAATTGATATTAGGGTTAAACAAAAATTTCAATTTTACCGTCCGGCTCCTATACGGTGGGTTGATACAAAAAGAAAGTGTGGAGTCGATTTCGTTTATCTAACGGAAGGTTCTGACAAAACCCAAGGGAAAATAAACGAATACCCCACACTTGAATAGATATGGAACCCATGAGCAATGAAAATGCCCGATCGCATATATCTAAACAAGAAATGAGTGCTGTTCGTAGCCCTTTCCCTTTGAAAATTGTCAGATTTTCCGTTAAGGACGGTGCGAAAACACTTTCTAACAATATGTCTGTCGATTGCTCGACAAAACAAAAGTAGAAAATAATTTTCACATAGAACAACACTCATGTAAAATTCAGTGCAAATTTCCGCAAAACAATTTTTTATTCCAAGTACAGAAACCCTTGAAATGCAACTTTGTTATTTCCGATGCAAAAAGATCATGCTTTGTTTGGTAAAGACGGGCAATCTTGTTCCGCTCCCTTATGCGGGAGCGTCATTCTTCCTGCACATCCACTACTCATACCGACTGTTCGGGAGCTTGGGCAGGGACGAATATCCGGACAATATCCGCGGCGGAAGGTAGTGTCCCGGGGCGGTCGAAACGATAGTCGTTCCGACCGTTCGTCGTTTCCGCATTTTGCCCGTACCGACGCCAACCTCTTCCAACACCTGTTCCAACCGAGACAACGGGGGCGGCCGGTCTGCCCGGGCCGTCCGCAGGCGGGTTAAATTCGTCCCCTGCACCGCTATTGGTGCTAATCTAATATTTCGCAAAGATGGACGAAAAAGTAAAGAACGACGAGAAGAAGGTAATGCTCGTCAGGCAGACCGGAGAAGGTCAGGACGGCAGGCTGAAGGCCGTCGGCAGTATCGACGAAGACGGAAACATCGAGACGCTCGACCCCACTGCGGCGAATGTCGCCAAACTGTTCGACGTGAACACGAACCAGCCTGCTCTGGAGGCGTTTTTCACCAAATTCATGGAGCAGTCGCAAGACCCTGTAAAAACGGGTATCTCGGAGATCTTCATCATGGCCGAAAGCGTGCTGGACAAACTCATCAAAATCGACCTCGATCCGCAACTGCTCGAAAACTACCGTGTCGATCCGGCCGAAGAGCTCGCAAAGATGGAACAGCAGATCGCGGTTCCCCGTTTCGAGCCTATGGATATTTCGAAAATCGACACGGCGGATATGGAGCGCATGGGCATCCGTATGGAAGACCTCGAACCCCATTTGAAGGCGATGTCCTACGGGCACAAATCGCACGGACTGATCGAAATGCAGCCGGAGATGGAACCCGGCGGCATGCGCGTCACCACCAAAGGGCGCGTATCGCTCGAAGAGCAGGCCGACGGCTCGCTGAAAGTCGTGCCGCACTACTATCGGGAGAAGTGCGACCTCGACGCGCCCTTTCACAACGTGCTGCTCGACGACGAGGCCAAGCGCAACATCGTCGAAACCCGTCATGCAGGCAAGGTGATCGACCTGGAGCTGGAACCGGGCAGGATGACGCCCTGTTACGTTTCGCGCGACAAGTGGACGAACGAACTCGTTGCGATGCCTGTCTCGGAGTTCGAGAAACGCGCATCGATCAAGAACGCCGACCTCTCCGAGGGCGAACAGCTCGACTTCTACTCCGGACGTAAAATCCTGCTGAAAGGCTATACCACCCGTTCCGGCTACAAACGCGATGCTTACATCCAGATCGACGCCTCGGAGAGCAATATCGAGTTCGACCACAGCGGCCTCGACAAAAGGCGCTATCAGGAGCATAACCGAGAGGTATATGCCGCCAAACGTTTCGAGCAGGGCAACCCTTTGCCGGAAGGCCCGCGGGCCATGTTCATTCCCAAGCGGGTGTTCGGGGTGGAACTGCCCCAAGAAGCCTACAATCAATGGCTGGACGCCCTCAATTTCCCCGAAAAGCGCAAAGATGTCAAAGCGACCTATTTGCAGGGATTACAATTCCCCGGAAGCCCGGAACGTGCGGATCGCTGGGTAAAACCCGATTACGAGGCCGGAAAGATCAAATCGTACCGTTGGAACCCGGATTACTCGCGCAAACAGTCCTCCTCGCAGTCGCAGGCTCCGGCCCGAACCCCGTCGAACGAGCCGTCCAAGCAGACCGAAGGACAGCCGCAGAAGCGGCAATCCGAACGCGAAGTGCGTCAGGTCGCCCCGCCGAAGTCTCAGCCGAAGAAGTCCAAGAGCGTAGGAGGCCTGTAACATGCTCGCGGCCATTCTGATCATCATCGCGGCCTCGGTATCGCTCTCCGTCGTGCTCCTGCTGATCCTCTATTATATCGGCAAACGCCCCGATGCGGAACGGACGCAGGACGACGACAGCCGGTATTACGACGAGAACGGCAACCACCTCTACTACGACCGCAAGCTGATCGCCCGCCTCGAAAAGGAGCAAGAGCGGGCGGCGCAGCAAAATAAATAGCCACTGAAAACATCCGAAAAACCGAACCATGAAAGTCATCATAGCAGAAAAGCCCTCGGTAGCGCAGCAGATCGCCGCCGTCGTGGGCGCTACCGCCCGTAAGGAGGGCTATATCGAAGGGGGCGGCTACGCCGTCACATGGGCCTTCGGCCACCTCGTAGGCCCGGCCATGCCGGAAGCCTACGGCATCGAAGGGTTCAAGAGGGAGAACCTTCCGATTCTTCCCGAAACCTTCGTCCTCGAACCGCGCCGCGTCAAAAGCGGCAAGGAGTACAAGCCCGATCCGGGAGCCGTCAAACAGCTCGCCGTCCTCAAGGAGCTGTTCTCCCGCGCAGAGCGAATCGTCGTGGCTACCGACGCCGGGCGCGAAGGCGAGCTGATTTTCCGCTTTATCTATCACTATCTCGACTGCAAGACGCCCTTCGACCGGCTGTGGATCAGCAGCCTCACCGAGCGGGCCATCCGCGAGGGGTTGGCAGCCATACGTCCCGGCAGCGAGTACGACGATCTCTACCTCTCGGCCCGTGCCCGCTGCGAGGCGGACTGGATCGTGGGCATCAACGCATCCCAAGCTCTCGCCATCGCCGCCGGACGCGGTGCATGGTCGCTGGGCAGGGTGCAGACCCCTACGCTGGCGCTGGTGTGCGGGCGCTATCTGGAAAATACCTCGTTCACGCCGCAGACCTATTTCCGGCTCAAACTCCACACGGCCAAAGACGCTACGGCGTTCGCCGTCCTCTCGACGCCGAAATACGATACGAAAGCGACGGCGAACGAGGCCTGTACCGCAGTCAGGGGCAGCGACGGCGTGCAGGTTACGAAGGTCGAGCGTCGAAAAGTGACCGAACAACCGCCGCTGCTGTACGACCTGACCTCGCTCCAGAAAGAGGCCAACACGCGGCACGGATTCTCGGCCGAAAAGACGCTCGGCATCGCGCAGGAGCTTTACGAAAAGAAGCTCGTCACCTATCCCCGCACGGGGAGCCGCTACATTCCGCAGGACGTGTTCGAGGAGATCACCCCGCTGCTGGCCTCGCTCTCCGGCCATACGGGTTTCGGCCATCAGGCCGCCGACCTGTCGGGCGGAGAGCTGAACCGCCGTTCGGTGGACGGCAGGAAGGTGACAGACCACCATGCCCTGCTGATCACCGGCCATACGCCTGCGGAACTTGCGGCGGATCATGCCAAAATCTACGATATGATCGCCGGCCGCATGGTCGAGGCGTTTTCGCCCGCGTGTCTGAAAGAGATCACCTCTGTCCGCATGGAGTGCGCGGGCATCCCGTTCGAGGTGCGCGGCACGGTCGTAACGAGTGCCGGATGGCGCAAGGTATGGGGCGAGCCGGAAGAGCGTACGGAGGAGGATGCGGCGGCTCTGCCCGAGCTCGCCGAGGGGGATATGCTCACGGTACGCGGATGCGACCTTCAGGAAAAGCAGACGCGCCCCCGCCCGCTGCATACCGAAAGCAGCCTGCTCGCGGCAATGGAGACCGCCGGTAAGGAGCTGGAAGACGAGGCCGAGCGCGAGGCCATGAAGGATTCCGGTCTCGGAACTCCGGCCACCCGTGCGGCGGTGATCGAAACGCTCTTTTCGCGCGAGTATATCAAACGTGAAAAAAAGTCGCTCGTGCCCACCGAGAAGGGCCTCGCCGTGTACGGCATCGTCAAGGACATGCGGATCGCCGACGCAGCCATGACGGGCGGCTGGGAGCTGGCCCTTGCGAAGATCGCCACCGGGGAGATGAGCGCTTTCACCTTTCGTAAAGGTATCGAAGTTTACGCCTCGCAGATCACCTCCGAGCTGCTCAAGGCGCAGGTCGGGTCGGTCGCCGGGCATACAGGCGCTCCGTGTCCCCGCTGCGGGGGCCGGGTGACGTTCTACCCGAAGGCCGCCAAGTGCGAAAATGCGGAGTGCGGCCTGACCGTATTTCGGACGATAGCGAAAAAGGAGCTGACGGACGGCCAGCTGGAAGCCTTGCTCGTCAAAGGACGAACGCCGACGATCGAGGGCTTCGCCAAGAAGGACGGGGGCACGTTCGAGGCCGCCGTAGTCTTCGACGGCGATTACCGCACCGCGTTCGCCTTCGAGCAAGGCGGCAAGCCCCGTAAGCCGGGTGCGGCGAAAGTCCGGAAATAATCCTTATCTTTGCCGCTGGACGACTTGTCACAGACGCTTTCGGCGTTCGGCAGGGAAGTTCAGTGGCGGCGCTTCGGGTGGGAACCCGGAGCGCCTTTTCTTCCTTCGACCTTTGCGTTTCACACCACTGAACAATCCACATCATGCCGAACGATCATCATAACGCCCCGCAGACGGGGTTATCTTATTACGGCCTTTCGCTGCTCTCTTATCTGCGGGAGAGCCATCCCGACCTGGCGGACGATGCCGACTTCATCCGCACGCGGGCGCAGTCTGCGGCCGAAACATACAGCCGCATCATCCGCAGCGGAGGCTCCCGCATCGAAGCGGCCGAGGAGGCCGACGCCGTACTCTACCGGGGGCTTCATTTCTCGCTATACAGTACGCTCGCAAACGTTATCCGCAGCGAGTTCGCGGAGGACATTCCCGAAGAGGATGTCCGCGAGGCCGCCCTCATCCTCCTGCCGCAGGCCAAAGAGGTCGCCCGAAGCTACGAGCTTACGGACGACTTCGCCGCCACGCCGCAGTACGAGCGGCTCTACACCGAACTTACGGGAACCGTTCAAATCCTGCTCGACAATGGCGTACAATAAGACCGAACACCTGCGCCGCAATATCGAAGCGATCCGCACGGCCTTCGCGCTGGAGAGGGAACAGCGGGCGGCCACGCCCGAAGAGCGGGATGTGCTGCGTGCGTACAGCGGCTTCGGAGCGATCAAGGAGGTGTTGGAGCCGCTGCCGCACAAAAAGGAAACGGCGCTCACACCTCTGATCGAAGAGCTGCACGCCGTGCTGAAAGAGAACACCGGCGGCGAGCGCGAGTACAAACGCTATCTGGACGGCCTCAAAGCTTCGGTGCTGACGGCCTTCTACACACCGGAACCCGTGACGGACGCCATTATGCGGATGCTCTATAATGCGGGCGTCGTTCCGGTGCGTGCACTCGAACCGAGCGCCGGGACGGGGGCTTTCGCGGAGTACCTGCGCCGTTATAACGAAGAGGCCGAGATCACCTGCTTCGAGAAAGACCCGCTGACAGTACTTATCCTGCACCGCCTGCATCCCGACGATACGGTGCGGGTGCAAGGCTTCGAAACCATAGAACCCGCCTACGAGGGGCACTTCGACCTGATTACGAGCAATATCCCATTCGGGGACGTTTCGTTGTTCGATCCGGCGTTCTCCTCTTCGCGCGATCCGGTGCGCCGGCAAGGCGCATGGGCGATACACAACTATTTCTTTATGAAGTCGGTCGATCTGGTGCGCGACGGGGGCCTCGTCGCCTTCATCACCTCGCAGGGCGTGGCCGACGCGGAGCGCAATCGACCCGTGCGGGAGTGGCTGATGGAGCGGTGCGATCTGGTCGCGGCCGTGCGGCTGCCGAACAACCTCTTTACAGACCATGCCGGAACGGAGGTGGGCAGCGACCTTATCGTTCTGCAAAAGAACTCGGCCGCCCGCCCCCTCTCCGAGCGGCAGCGGGACTTTATCGAAACACGCACGCTCTCGAACGGCATTACGGTAAACAACAGCTTCCAATCGCTCGACCGCGTGGTGCAGACCTCGGCCAAAGTGGGCACGAACCCTTACGGGAAACCGGCGATGGAGTTCACCCACGCCGGAGGCGTGGAAGGCATCGCCCGTGCGCTGGCGGATATGCTCGCGGAGGATATGGAGCGGCATTTCAACCGGGAGTTGTACGAAAGCCATGCCCCGAAGACCGCTCCGCGTCAGTACAGGGAATGGCAGACGGAGACGGTAAGTCCGCGACAGGCGCACGACGACATCGGACAGGCACGGAATACGGAGCTGTCCGGGCAAACGGCATTGCGGCAACACGGGAACCGAGAGATCGCACGGGAAATTCCTGCGACGGAGCGTAACAGCATCGGGCAGGAGCAAGAAATAGAATTATCCGGCCAGACAGTCCGGCAGCAGACGCGGCAGGCAGCACCGTCCGCGGCGCAGGCTCCGGAAACTACGGCCGGTATATTCGACGACGAGCCGCCGTACCCTCCCGATCTCGATCCGTTCTGGCAGGCCATAGAAGACCATTGGTTTCCGGACGAGGCCGAGGCGAGAATCCGGACGGAAGAGGCCCTCCGCGCCGAAAGGCGGCAGGCGGAACCTTCATCCGCGCAAACGATGCTCTTCCCGGACGCTCCGGTTTCGCCGCATTCTTCCCGGCAAACCGCCGGATTCCGGCAGCCGGCGACCTCCGTCCCTCTTCCCGAAACAACTCGCGGCGGCGGCCCGCGCCGAGCCGGAGAAGTACTGCAAGAAGTACTTTCCGATCTGCGGCAGAAAGCGGAACGGTATCAGGGCGGCCGGATGCAGGAACCCGCACCTTTCGATGAGCAGCCGGGGCCGTTCTGGCACCCTACCGAAGAGGAGTGGCGCGACCTTAACCGCTGGATGGAAGAACGGTATGCCGTTACGCAGGCCGCCTCCGACGGCTACCGACTCGACCCCGAAACGGGAGAGATGATCCCTATTGAGGATGCCGAAGCGGAGGAAATACGGGACGAAGCGACCGTGCAGGCCGAGGGTGCCGCCATGCCGAACGAATCCCTGCCCCCTCTGCCTACGCAGGAAGCATGGCAGCCTGCCGGGCAGGATTGGGCGGAGTTCGGCGCGTGGCAGGAGGAGCGGGAGAGGCGGTTTATGGAAGAGTACCCGCCCTCGCCGGAAATGTACGGATATGCCGAACCCGCCGTGCAAACGGTCGCGGCAGCAGCCCCGGAGAAGGAGCAGGCAGATACATCGGAGATGCGTCGGGAACCCGTCGTACAGGGTGTTCGGCCGGAAATATCCGAACCTGCGGTTATGGAACCCGCTGCACGGCGGACAGCAGCACACGCCCCTGCCTCGGCGCAAGAGCCGCAGTCCGTGCAGGAAGCGGAACGGTGTGCCGGCAGCACGGTACGCCCGGCCGACGACGGGCGGGAAGAGGCGGCTGCGGAACCCGCTGCAACGACAGCGCAGGCACGAGCGGCCGGACAACCCACGCAGGATGGGTTCGCAGGATCGCTGTTCAATGCTTTCGATACGCAGACCGAACCGGAGCCGGTGCTGAACGTACAGCAGGAACCGGTGCTTACGCTCTACGACCTGTTCGGGTTCTCAGCCGAAGAACGCAGTCAGGTGAACCGTCCCAAGAAGCGCGGCCCGAAACCTAAAGGCAAACGACAGGCAGCGGGGATGCCGCAGGTACGACACCGGCCTGCACAACAGGACTCGGCGACTTCTTCTCAGAAGGCGTCCAAGCCCGTACAAGAGGAGGAGCGTCCTCTGGACTGGCGGGAGAGGCTGATGCAAAACCGGCCGCATCAAGAGGAACGACAGCCGGCAGAGGTATCGACCGCCGTAACGGCGGAGCGCTCCGCAGGTACGTCCGCAGAAAATCAACCGAGAACGATAACCGGAAACAGGCAGGATGCGGCGAAGCCTGCGGCAGGGCGATCCGGCGTAGCCGGGCAGCCGCAGGCCGCGACCCGAACGGAATACGGAAGGGAGCGGCCGGAACCGTCACGCAAGGTTCCCGACAGTGCTGCGGACGGCAAATCCGGAGACAGGGCGCAGCTATCGGACGCATTGTCGCCACAGGCCGACCCGTTCGATGCGACCGGCTCTCCGCATCCCGCGCCGGATGCCGCCGCCGTCACAGGGGCCGCTGCGGACAATCCGGCACCCGCAGGCAGTGCGGTACGGCAGGGCGTCCCGTCCGCACGTGTTTCCGGAAAGCGAGCCGAAGCCGCTACGCCGCGCAATACGGCACACGGCGACGAAGCGGCCGAAGACCCGCTCGCACCCCGGCCTTTCAAGGGAGAACGGCCGGAACATTACCGCGACGGGACGCTCATCGTGGATAAAGAGAGCCGTGTAGGATACCTGAGCGACCTGAAAACCCTACGCCCGATGTTCCATCCGCTCGACCTGCCCGAAGAACAGCGGGTGAAAATGTCGCTCTATATCGAGGTGCGGGACACCTATTATCACCTCTACAACGTGGAGGCCGATACACTGGCCCCGCACCCCGCGCTGCGCGTAATGCTGAACAGCCTTTACGACAACTTCGTGGAGCGGTTCGGCCGGCTGAACGAACCGCAGAATATCGACCGGATACGGATGGATCCGGGAGCCGACGAGATACTCTCGCTGGAACGCTACACCGACGGTATCGTGAACAAGGCCGACATCTTCGACCATCCCGTCGCCTTCAATCCGGCGGAGATCGAAAAGACGGACGACGTGCATACGGCACTGGCGGCCAGCATGAACCGTTATGCGGACATTAATATCGAGTATATATCGGAACTTACCGGGGCGAGCGAAGCAGAGGTGCTGGAACAGCTCAAAGGGCGTATCTACTTCAACCCCGACAGCGGGAAATACGAGATCGCCGAACGCGTCATCGCGGGCAACGTCATCGAAAAGGCCGACCGCGTCGAGCGCTTCCTCGACGAGAATCCGGATCACGAGGGCGCACGGGAGACCCTCGCGGCACTGCGAGAGGCTACGCCCAAGCCCATCGCTTTTGAAGATTTGGACTTCAACTTCGGCGAGCGGTGGATACCTACGGGTATCTACGACAGTTACGCCTCGTGGCTCTTCGAAACGGAGGTCAAGATCGGTTACATCGCCGATCTGGACGAGTTCGGCATTACGGCCAAAGACGAGTACAATATCAAGATACAGAACCAGTATGCCGTTCAGGGAGAGTTTCGCCGTTATACCGGGCTGCACCTGATGAAACACGCCCTGCACAACACGATTCCGGACATCACCAAAAAAGCCCGCAAACTGATCGACGGCGAGTGGAAAGAGGTAAAGGTACGCGACGGGGAGAAGATACAGCAGGCCAACATCAAGATCGACGAGATCCGCAGCGGTTTCACGGACTGGCTGTGCGACCAGTCCGCCGACTTCAAGGAGCGTCTGGCCGACATGTATAACCGCAAGTTCAACTGTTTCGTGCGCCCGAAGTACGACGGTTCGCACCTGACCTTTCCCGGCCTCGACCGTAAGGCGTTAGGCATCGAAGACCTCTATCCGAGCCAGAAGGACGCTATCTGGATGGATATTCTGCTGGGCGGCGGTATCGTGGACCATGAGGTCGGCGGCGGCAAGACGCTTATCATGTGCTGCGGAACCTACGAGAAAAAACGCATCGGACTGGTGAACAAACCGATAATTACGGGACTGAAAGCCAATATCCATGAGATCGCCAAAACCTTCTGTACGGCCTATCCGATGGCCCGCGTGCTCTATCCGGGCCGCGAGGATTTCACGCCGAAGAAGCGCGAGCAGATATTCCGGCAGATCAAGAACAACGACTGGGATGCGGTGATCCTCTCGCACGAGCAGTTCGGCATGATCCCGCAGTCGCCCGAAGTCCAGCAGGAGATCTTGCGGGCGGAACTCGACAGCGTAGAACAGAACCTTATGCTGCTCAAAGCGCAAGGCAAGAGCGTGTCGAAACGTATGCTGACCGGCTGCCTCAAGCGCCAGCACAATCTGGAGGCCAAACTGCAAAAGGCGCAGTACGCCCTCGACCATCGCAGGGACGATGCGGTGGACTTCCGCCGTATGGGTATCGACCACCTCTGCGTGGACGAATCGCACAAATTCAAAAATCTGATGTTCAATACGCGGCACGACCGCGTGGCGGGCCTCGGCAACCCCGACGGGAGCCAGCGGGCACTCAACATGCTCTTTGCCCTCAGAACCATACAGGAGCGCACGGGGCGCGATCTGGGGGCGACATTTCTGTCGGGGACGACCATTTCCAACTCCCTCACGGAGCTGTATCTGCTGTTCAAATACCTGCGTCCGAAAGCGCTCGACCGGCAGAACATCCGCACCTTCGACGCATGGGCCGCCGTATTCGCCAAAAAGAGCGTCGATTACGAGTTCTCGGTCACCAACCAGATCGTGCAGAAAGAACGCTTCCGCTATTTCATCAAGGTTCCGGAGCTGGCGGCTTTTTATTCGGAAATTACGGATTTCCGCACGGCCGAGGACATCGGTATCGACCGCCCGCGCAAGAACGAGATACTGCACAACATCCCGCCCACGCCCGACCAGCAGGCGTTTATCGACCAGTTGGTGCATTTCGCCAAGACAGGCGATGCCACCGTGCTGGGCCGGGCACCCCTCACGGAAAGCGAGGAGAAAGCCAAAATGCTGATCGCTACGGACTACGCCCGTAAAATGTCGCTCGATATGCGTATGATCGACCCGGAGCTGTACGGCGATCATGTGGACAATAAGGCGAGCCACTGTGCCGCGCAGATCGCGCAATATTACCGCAAGTACGATCAGCACAAGGGCACGCAGTTCGTCTTCTCCGATCTGGGGACATGGAAGCCGGGAGACGAGTGGAACGTGTACGCCGAGATTCGGCGCAAGCTGGTCGAAGACCACGGCATTCCGGCTTCCGAGGTTCGTTTCATACAAGAGGCAGCCGGCAGCGAGGGCAAACGCAAGAAGATGATCGAAGAGATGAACACCGGACGCATCCGCGTATTGTTCGGCTCGACCGATATGCTGGGTACGGGCGTGAACGCCCAGAGGCGGTGCGTGGCGATCCACCACCTCGACAGTCCGTGGCGGCCCTCGGACTTGGAGCAGCGCGAAGGACGCGGCATCCGCAAAGGCAACGAAGTGGCCAAGCTCTACGCCGACAATCAGGTGGACGTAATCATCTATGCCGTCGAAAAGTCGCTCGACGCCTACAAGTTCGGGTTGCTGCACAACAAGCAGCTCTTCATCCGCCAGCTCAAGCAGAACCGTCTGGGCGTGCGTACCATCGACGAGGGCGGTATGGACGAAGGCAGCGGCATGAACTTCTCGGAATACGTCGCCGTGCTGTCGGGCAACACCGACCTGCTGGAAAAGGCACGCCTCGAAAAGAAGATCGCGGGGCTGGAGAGCGAGCGTCAGGCGTTCGTGCGCGGCAAGTCGTCGAGCCGCAGCCAGTTGGAACATACGCTCGGGGAGATCGAAAAACTCGACGACAAGATCGGGCGCATCGAAAAAGACCTCGAAGCCTTCAGAAGCCGTGCGGAACTCAACGAGGACGGTTCGTACCGCAACCGTATCACGCTGGACGGGGTGGAGAGCAACGACCCGCAGTTCATCGGCAAACAACTGAACCATATCGCAAAAACCGTCGATACGGGAACGGGTGAGAAACGGATCGGTTCCATTTACGGGTTCGAGATCATCGTCAAGAGCGAAAAGAGCATGAAGGAGGGGTTCGAGTCCATTCACAACCGCTTTTATGTGCGGGGAGAGGGAGAATACCTCTACCAGTACAACTACGGCAATCTGGCCGGAGACCCGCGCACGGCGGCGCTCAACCCCCTGCACGCGCTGGGCACGATCGAACCGACGCTGGAGAAATTCCGCAAGGAGCGCACCTTGCTGGAAAAGGACGTGCCCCAGCTCCGGCAGATCATCGAGGGCACATGGCGCAAAGAAGCCGACCTCGCAGCTCTGAAAAAGGAGATGGAACGACTCGACCGGCAGATACAACTCGCGCTCAAACCCGTAGGCAGCGACCGTGACGGCGGAGAGGCCGGAGAGCAGCAGGAGAAGGACGCGCGACGGGAAGCACCTGCCGCCGATGACCTACAACGGCATATTCCCGCACGCCTGCGGCAGATCGCCGATGCCTCCGGCGGACGTATCGTCATCGGGGGCGTGCCGCCCCGCACGGACGATGATTTTTCATCCAAAAAAATCAAACTATAAACAGGAAAGCCTTGCATTTTATCCTTGCAAGGCTTTCCCGTTTCATCGGTTATCGGTGTCCCGATCGGAGTGTTTATTCCTTATCCGAACCAAGCGGCGATGCGGGAGGCATTCGCGCGGACGACCGCCCGGGCCGAGATCGTCGTGCTGGAGCGGCGGTAGCGGCAGGAAAAGCGGCCGGGGGAAGGAGGGCTCCCCCCCCGGCGGTCTCCGGCCTGCCGGGGGAATATCGTCGGGAAGGGTGCCGGGGTGCCGGGCGGAAAACCCGGCGATACGGCACGCCGCAAAAAACCGGAACGTCTCACGACGCTCCGGCAACCTAAAAATAATTAAAACCAAGATAAAACTTGCTTCTGCCTTGTTTGGATCGGTGGCAGACCCGATTGGGAAAAAGGGGGAGCGGCTCCGGAGCGGTCGGGCACTCACTCGTCGGCCCCGCCTATGGATGCCGGGCCATTCCCCCGCGGCGGTTCGGCGAACGACCGCCAGAAGAAGGAACCGACCCCGGCGGCGTTGACCGCGGCATTCGCCGCGATCCTGACAATGTACTTGTCCCCAAGTCGGTTCCATGCCGAACGACGGCTTCGCTGGCGTTTGCCGATTCATCCGGCCGCCGGACGGACGGAGATGCAGCATTCGAAGCCGTCGTATGAAAGAGACGAGAGAGAACGGCACCCGAAAAGGGCCTCGGGCCGACGTGCGTGCCCGCGGCATGCTCCGACGGACGCCCGATCCGTCCGTTCTTCTTGTCTTCGAACTCAAAACAGGATGTTGCAGACGACACACCCGATATAAAAGGTGTTACTTCCAGATTCAGAGATTGCGTGTCGTTGTCTGCAACGATCCTGTGAAAAATGGAGGACAGGCGCATCCGATCATTGCTTGGTGACGCCTCCGTGGCGGACGGCCTGTCCTCGTGCGGAGCAAGGTGGTTCGGCTCTTCGAATGCTCCGCGGATGCGGCGCGGCCGGCGGGCGGCCGCATGGGGGTTACGACCGCGCGAGACGATACGGCCTGCGCACCCATTGGCGATGTGGGAAGCGGTCGGAACGGACGTAAAGTCGGGATTCATGGGTCGCAACACGGTTTCGGAAACGGGATTTTCCGGGGGTGTGCCGGTCATGCCGGTTCCCGTGGGGCTGTGGTCGTTCGCAGCCGGGACGATAGCTGTACGGCGCAGATGCGGGACTGAACCGTGTATCGGGGCGGCTGTTCTCCGATCCGAAAAATCGGACGCTCCGCCGTGCACGGCGGCACGGCGGAAGCGTCCGCCCCCAAAGGGGACTCCACATTTCGCCAACCGGCTGAAAAGTCGTTCGGTCGGTACCGCACGGCTCGTGCGCCCGAACTCCGCCGCACGGGGCCGTGCGGCGGAGGCGTCGATTGATCCTCGGGTGAACCATACGATAGAAAAAACGGGTGCGGAACCGTCGAGGGATAAATCGGTGACGCAACGTCGACGTGAAGAATTCATTTGTCCCGCACCCGGAGCGTTTGCAATGCCGCGGCCGATACGCGCATACCGATTCCGCCCGCCGGCGGTCGTTCGGCGGGTGCAATCCGTATGATGTAATGTATTCGGCAAATGGCGGCGCATAACGGTTTCGGGTTAGTGGATGATGCGCCCGCAGAAAATAAAAAAGGGGGCGCGGTGTCAGCCCCTACTTGTCGGTCTTGGAGTTACCTTCAGATGGAAGCTGTCCTGCGCCCCTGTCGTGTCCCGCAAAAAAATATGCGGGACATAACAAGGACTGACAACCATTATACCATCTGATTAAACATCCTCCGAAGAGGTCTCCAAGTTTACTGTTAGGTATAAAGAGTTGTTTACCCTTTATAGTTATGTCCGTCGGCTATGCCGAGTTATCGAAATACCGTTTCATAGTCCGTTCCGTTTCTTTTAAGCGGCTCTTGCCGCCTCCGTCGGAAACTCGCAGGCTATTTGCAGCAACGATGCAAATATAGCAAATTATCCTGCAAATGACAGCTCGTGCCAAAATATTTGCCGATTTTTTTCATAATTTTGTGGATATGAAACAAAGCATCGGATTTTTACCCGAAAACAAGCGGCAGGATTTGCAGCAGCTTGTCGATTTGATCCGTATCCACATTAAGGATGTGGGCATGGTGATCCTGTTCGGCAGTTACGCGAAAAACAAGTACGTCGATTACGACCAGCGCATCGAGTTCGGCACGCCGACCTACTACATGAGCGATTACGACCTGCTCGTTCTGACCCGCAAGCAGATCGGCGCGATTCAGTATTCGCTCTACGCGAAGATCAAAGACCGCTTTTTCGAGAATAAAAACCGACCGTTTCATACGCACCCCCAATTCATCAACTACGGAATCGACGAGTTCAATCATGCGCTGACCAAGGCGCACTATTTCGAAACGGAGATCAAACGCGACGGCATCCTGCTCTATGATTCGGGGCAGTACAAACTGGCGCGGCGGCGCAAACTCGATTTTGTGGAGATTAAGGAGCGAGCTCAAAAATATTTTGATCGACGATTTGATCGTGGCATCAGTTTTTTGCGCAATGCTCACCATGATATTGAAGATGGAGATTTGCTGATGTGTGCATTTAATTTACATCAGACTACTGAAAATCTCTTACATACAATATCCTTAGTCTTTATCCTATACAGTCCGAAGAATCACGATCTGGACGAATTGATCCGAAGCTGCAAGGCATACACGATCGAATTGTGCCGGGCATTTCCGCGCAACACGCCCGAGGAGGAACGCTTGTTCGACCTGCTGCAACGATCCTACATCGAATCGCGCTACAATCCCGATTTCGAGATCACGAAGGCCGACATCGAGGCCCTTGTGCCGAAAGTCGAACGCCTGCGCGACATCGTGGAGAAAGTCTGCCGCGAACAAATCGCCTTCTATGGTCATCAAATCAAGAAATAAAACGATCCCGACCTCCCCGAACCGATGGAAGAACTCACTACGATCCAAAGCAAAATCTACGAAATCCGCGGCCAGCGCGTGATGCTCGACTTCGACCTTGCGGCACTCTACCAAGTTACGACCAGTGCATTGAATCAAGCCGTAAAACGTAACATCGAACGATTTCCGGAAGAGTTCATGTTCCGCATTTCGGAAATTGAATGGAAAAATATGTCATCACAATTTGTGACGACATCCAGAGTGAAGCGGCCGAAGGCAGCCCTACCTTATGCTTTTACCGAACAGGGAGTTGCGATGCTTTCTGCGGTATTGCGCAGTGGAATGGCAATACAAGTAAGTATCTCTATTATGAAAGCATTTGTCGCCATGCGCAATTATATTACGACAGCTACAACCGTTACTTCGGAATTGGCTGAAATCCGGGCGAAGCTGGCTCTGCTGGAGCGTGCGGACGAAGATAATGCCGAGGCGGTGAACGATCTTTCGGAGGATATGCGCAGGGAGCTGGACAACATCTACGAAGCCATCGCGGCCCTGTCGGTCAAAGTTCCCGAGGCCCGCAAAAAGCCCCGGCCAATCGGGTTCAAACTCCCGAAGGAAGAGAAATAACCGTTCATTTTGCCCGAACCGATGGAAGAACTCACTACGATCCAGAGCAAAATCTATGAAATCCGCGGCCAGCGCGTGATGCTCGACTTCGACCTTGCGGCACTCTACCAAGTGGAAACGCGCGTTTTGAAACAGGCTGTGCGCCGAAATATCGAACGATTCCCGGGAGATTTCATGCTCCGCCTATCGGCCGATGAAGCTAACCGACTGATAAACATAGGGAGATCACAAAATGTGATACCCCCTGATTACAACATCGGATCGACCGAAATGTTTGCTTTTACAGAAGAAGGAGTAGCCATGCTTTCAGCCGTTCTTAAAAGCCTACCAGAGGAACGACAGAGTCTTTGCCTTCGTTATCATAAATAAAACCGTGTCGAATGAAGAATGGGCCTTGCCGACGGCAACACCCATTCCCCAGCTGGATACAGCTTGCTTATTTGCAGGCTTCGAGCGAAACCTTGCGGAACTCTTTCATCCGCTTGCCCAGTTCTAGAGCGGCTTTGCGGGCACGGGTGCCGGCTGCCTTGTTGTTCTTGGTGAGTTGAAGCTGAGCGTCAATTTTGAATGTTTCCATCAGGGCTTCGATGTCTTTGAGTAATGCTTCCATTTTTATTGGGCTTTTCGTTTTACAAAATGTTGAATGAACGTGCAAATTTAACAAAATTAGGTTAATTCGCTAATTTCCGGTATGAACAAGTAAAAGGTTCGTCCGACTGAAAGCACGCGGATGACGTGCCGACGTTTCCCCAAAAAAGAAATAAACAGAAACAACGGGACAGAACTTATACCTGCCCCGTTATCGTATAATTACGCCCCGAAGTGGCCGGAACGCGGACTATTTCACTTTGGCAGCAAAGGCTTTCGAGGGCTTAAAGGCCGGGATCGTATGGGCAGGAACGATCATCGTCGTATTCTTGGAGATGTTACGCGCCGTTTTGGCCGCCCGATGTTTCAGCAGGAACGTGCCGAAACCGCGCAGGTAAACATTCTCACCGCCGATCAGGGAGTCCCGGAGCTGCTCCATGAATCCTTCCACTATACTCGTTACGATTCCTTTCTCAATGCCGGTCTGCTCCGCGATCCGGCTTACGATGTCAGCCTTTGTCATATCCTTATCGTTTATAGGTTCATTATGATTCATTCCGGGCGCTCATCGGGCAGGAGGGGCGCTGCGGAGATTCCGCGCAGCACCTCTTGCGAGAGACGGTTGTTGCGGATCGTTACCACGCCCTCTGCCGCCTCGGCTGTCAGACGGCCTCCCGTCAGGGTACGGCCGTCCGCCCGACATGGAAAGCCGAAGGGTCGGCCCCGCCCGCCGCAATATCGGTCGCACCGTCCGGTTCCGATCGTCCGTTTCGCCATAATCCCAATCGGCAATGCAAAGATAATCTTTTTTCGCCGGTTCGCAGCGCCATGTCCGCTCCCTGTGCCAACGGTTGCCATGCCGACGCCAACGGCTGCCACAGCGGCACCGTACCGCCGTCCGCCGTCCGCGTCATCTTAAATTCGCCGCAGAACCATTTAATAACGAGTCGATTATGTCGCAGGAAGACGATTTGAGGGGGTTGGCCAAGGTCATGGATTTCATGCGGGCCCTGAGTATTTTATTCGTGGTAATCCACATCTACTGGTTCTGCTACGGGCAGATTCTGGCGTGGAACGTCAATATAGGCGTGATAGACAGGATTCTGCTCGGCTTCGACCGCACGGCGGGACTGTTCAGCAGCATACTCTACACCAAACTTTTCGCCGTGCTCTTTCTCGGCCTCTCGTGCCTCGGCACCAAAGGGGTCAAGGAGGAGGAGATCACATGGCGCCGGATCATCGCGGCGCTCGCAGCCGGCTTCGTACTCTTCTTCTTCAACTGGTGGCTGCTCGACCTGCCGCTGCCGCTGTCCGCCGTCACGGGGTTCTACATCCTGACGCTATCGGCCGGATATATCTGCCTGCTGATGGGCGGCGTGTGGATGAGCCGGCTGTTGAAGAACAACATGATGGACGATGTGTTCAACAACGAGAACGAATCGTTCATGCAGGAGACGCGCCTCATCGAGAACGAATACTCGGTGAACCTACCGACGCGGTTCTACTATAACAAGCGGTGGCACAACGGCTTCGCCAACGTCGTAGTGCCGCAGAGAGCCTGTATCTGCGTCGGCGTTCCGGGGTCGGGCAAGAGCTACGCCGTCGTCAATCAATTCATCAAGCAGCAGATCGAAAAGGGGTACACGATGTACGTTTACGATTTCAAGTTTCCCGACCTCGCGGAGATCGCCTACAACCACCTGCTGATGCACCAAGAAGGCTACAAGAAGGTACCGACCTTCTACGTCATCAATTTCGACGACCCGCGCCGCTCGCACCGCTGCAACCCGATCAACCCCTCCTTTATGAACGACATCTCGGACGCCTACGAGAGCGCCTATACCATCATGCTGAACCTGAACAAGACATGGGTGCAGAAGCAGGGCGATTTCTTCGTCGAAAGCCCGATCATCCTCTTCGCCGCCGTGATCTGGTTCCTGCGCATCTACGACGGGGGACGGTACTGCACCTTTCCGCACGCCATCGAGTTCCTGAACAAACGCTACGAGGACATCTTCCCGATTCTGACGAGCTATCCGGAGCTGGAAAATTATTTGAGTCCCTTCATGGATGCGTGGCTCGGCGGGGCGCAGGATCAGTTGCAGGGCCAGATCGCCTCGGCCAAAATCCCGCTCTCGCGCATGATCTCCCCGCAGCTCTACTGGGTCATGTCGGGCGATGACTTCACGCTCGACATCAACAATCCGGACGATCCGAAGGTGCTGGCGGTGGGCAACAACCCCGACCGGCAGAACATCTACGGCGCGGCCCTCGGCCTCTACAACAGCCGTATCGTGAAGCTCATCAACAAGAAGGGGCAGCTCAAATCGTCGGTCATCATCGACGAGCTGCCGACGATCTACTTCAAGGGCCTCGACAACCTGATCGCCACGGCCCGGAGCAACAAGGTGGCCGTGCTGCTCGGATTCCAAGATTTCAGCCAGCTCAAGCGCGACTACGGCGACAAGGAGGCCGCCGTGGTGATGAACACCGTCGGCAACATCTTCTCCGGGCAGGTGGTGGGCGAAACGGCCAAGATGCTTTCGGAGCGGTTCGGCAAGGTGCTGCAAAAGCGGCAGAGCATGACCCTGAGCCGCAACGACAAATCGACCTCCATATCGACGCAGATGGACAGCCTGATCCCGGCCTCGAAAATCTCGACGCTCACGCAGGGGATGTTCGTCGGGGCCGTGGCCGACAGCTTCGAGCAGCCTATCGAGCAGAAGATATTCCACGCCGAAATCGTCGTGGACAGCGCGAAGGTCAAGGCCGAGACGGCCCGCTACGAGAAGATACCCATAATCACCGATTTCACGGACGAGAACGGCACGGATCGCATGCAGGAAACGATCAAGGAGAACTACGACCGCATCAAGGCCGAAGCCGCGGAGATCGTCGATAAGGAACTCGACCGCCTGCGCAAAGACCCCGTGCTGTGCAAGCTGCTGCCGCCGGAGCAAGGAGCATAAAAAGACGGAATTGTGTCAAAACGCAGATTTTTGATACATCCCTATCTCGGTCAGGGTTTAGTAAGATAACGAGAGTGCAGAAAAAGAGCAAGTATTTTATTTACAGTATATTAGTTCTCTGTTTTGCATATGCTTGGAGTAATAGAAGCAGCAAAATCGGGCAGGTTTAACGGTAAGTTCAGCTACTTATCCGTTACTTGTCCGAAATGCTTTGTTTTTTGCAAAATATTATTTTTCAACATTTTACATCGAACTTCCGCATAACAAATAACTTGACTTAACGTTTGACAAACCCTCAATGTTCGAGTTATCATGCAACGCAGCGCTTTCCAAGTCTTTTTCTACGTAAGAAGGCTGTCGGAAAAATACGGTCAGGTCCCCATTATGGTTCGGTATCACGATCAATGGCACGATGTCGCGGTTTGGCTGCAAACTCTCCGTTCGCGCCTCACTCTGGGATGCCAAGGCTAACCAAAGCGGCAGGCAAAAGCCTCGAAGCCCAGCACATCAACGAAAAGCTGGAAAATATCAAGACCAATATATCGGTAAACGGGATCAACGCCTCTGCGATCGGAATTCGTATGTCACGGCCGAAAAGATCCGCAACGCCAGCCTCGGTATGGGCGATGACTGCCGCCTGCTGCAGATTTTCAACGAATACCTTGCGGACTTCCTCAAACGTATCGATAAAGATCGTGCTTATTCCACCTACGAGGATTACTGTCTGCGTCGCAGGCGTCTTGCCGCTTTCCTCGAATATGAATACCATGTCAAGGACATTCCTTTCAAAGAGCCGAAAGGTGACTTTATCGACAAGTTCGTCGTTTACCTCTCCACGGTAAAAGGTATTGCTTCCGGAACGATCCATGCCGGGGTCAAAAAAACTTCGTCTGATGACCTATACGGTGTATAAGAACGGCTGGGTTTCCGTCGACCCTTTCGCGGGATTCCATGTCAAACCGACATACGCCGAACGTCGTTATCTTCCCTGTAACTGGAACAGTCGTTCATCGTAAAATTCCACGCCTATCTGCATCATGACCTCGGCATGTTCTCCAACGACTTATCCGGATTCAACTGCCTGAAATACATGGTCAATACGGCCTTCAACAACGGCTGGATACCTCGCAATCCCTTAGTACTCTACCGCTTTACTTTTCCGCAATGTGCGGAATCTTTGCGGTGTCCGGGCGACGAGGCCGTATCATTGCTGCCGATGGGGTTCTCGACAGACCGCAGCTGAAGATGATACAGAACGTTGGCGGCGATTTCAGCACTTTCTATCGTACACTTATGCAGGAAGCGTTCGCAAAGAGTGCCGTAAACGGGCTGTCGAAGAAAGAACGTTTTAGACTCGAAGATAAAGCAAATTAGAAGGCGAAGCATCATATGACATAGCAATACAGTATTGGAGAAATAAGCTGTAAATTATATCTTTGCCCCTGCTAAAACAATCCTCCTCATTATGAAACGAACGATAATTCTATCTGTTTTCACCTTGCTGGTGTTCGGCAGCTGCCAGAGAAACAGTACTGTTGAATTACGGTTGAATCATGCGGAAGAACTGATGTCGGAACATCCTGACAGTGCTTGGCATATACTCGAATCCATCGACCGGAAAGCACTCGATTCCCGACGCATAAGAGCCCGTCACGCTCTTTTGTCGTCACAGGCACTTGACAAAAATTATATAGATGTAAACAATGATTCTTTAATCCGTATTGCTATTGACTATTACGCGAATCATGGCAGTTATGAAGACCGGGCTAAAGCATATTACTATCACGCGATAGTTCAAGGTAACGCTTCAAATACAGAGGCAGCCATCAAAGCTCTCGTTATGGCCGAGGAATATGCCAAGAAAACGAGAGACACTCTCTTGAACGGTTTAATATTTTCGTATCTCGGGGACCAGTACTATAGTCAATATAGCTTTGATGGAGCCATTGCAGCTTATTCTTCTGCAATTCCCTTCTTCGAAACTCTCAATAATAAAACTTACCTTTTATACGTATTATGGAGAAAAGGTGTATCGCTGAATTTGGCCGATAATCCACAACAAGCTATCGAGTGTCTATCCGAAGCGCAAACGATCGCGGTAGATTTGGAAGACCTCCCCGCAATCTTGGATATTACAGCTTCCATCGGAGGAATAAAAATAGGTAGGAACGACGATATAGCATCCTTACAAACTTATAAACAAGATATATTCAATATATATAACAGATATGCTGATGGAGAAATTCCGGTGGAGCATTATCCTCTTATCGGATATATTTATTGGCAGGAGGGACGGATCGACTCCGCCCGTATATTGTGCAATCGATACTATTCGCTCCAACCTCATATAACATCATTGAATGTGGGCGTTTTGAGTATTCTGTCTCAGGTTGAAGAATCGGATGGCAATTATAAAAAAGCGTTATTTTATGAACGTTTGTACTCCAATTATTCCGATTCTCTCAATATGGAATGGCGTAATAACCTGGTGCAAAATCTCGAACGGAAATATAGAACCGAATATTTTCAAAAGTCGTATGCCGCATTGAAAAAGACGAGCTGGTATGCAATGGTATCTTTGATTTTGGTTATTGCAATAATCATAATTCTTGCAGCGGTTGTAATTGCGTCTTACAAACGGGCCATATATCGAAAAAATCAGGAACTCAGCGAATATGAACATTATATAAAGGAAAGTAAAACGCATTATGCGGAACTGACCCATGAGTATAATGAAATCAAAAGGAATCTGAAGATTCCCAATGAGCATTCTCAAACTTTATTTGTCATCTTGGAGAATAGAATCAAAAGTCTGCAAAAATTACTGGAATTGGCATCTATTTGTGAAACGAATCCAGATAATTTTTACAGACAATTCAAGGAACATCTCAAGGTCGCTTCCGGGAAAAATCAAGAATTGGCGAATGATGTGATTGCTATCGCGAACTTATCCTGTCATGGAATAATTGACTATTTACAAAAGTCATATCCGGCACTTTCACAACGCGAACTTTGCTATTGCGGGTTTATTTGTTTGGGATTTTCTCCGGAAAGTATTCGGATTTTATATAATCATACGAATACTTATAGCATCTATACACTGCGAAGCAAGATTCGCAGTAAATTGGGAATAACGAACGATTCGTCGAACCTTGAAAAATACATCGTAGAACTGAAAAAATATCTGGGCAAAACAGTTGACTTTATGCAACTATTTGTATTTCAATAAAATACCCCCCCCCGCAGAGTTATCTGTGGGGGATTTTTATTTTATTATACTGAAAATCAAACACTTACGCATAATGTTCCGGTGCATAATATGGGTATATGATTTTTATTATACATATAATTGATAATCAAATAATTGCAAATCATAGTATAATATCGAAATGTATGGTTTTTTAATATTTTTCCCATTTCAAATTTTTAAATTTGACATACACAATTACTAATATAAACATAGAAAAATGAAAAGGATTATTCTTCTTATGTTTCTGAGTTTTCTTGCGTGTGGAGAACTCGTTGCGGCCAATGAAATTAGCCGGGAAGTAAAAATCAAAATTGTTATTTTAGGAGGAGATAGGCCTCGCCCCCGGTCAGAACAAAGCTGGGATATCGTGGCTGCCGAATTGAACGGCAACCTATTATTTATTAATTTCTATGAAACCGTCGGCAAGGTTACAATTACGGTGAAAAATTCATATGGACAAATCGTCTGTTCGCATCCTTGCGATACGACATTCGAGCCGGTAGTAATCATGAATGTCCCGGTTGATAAGGATAATTATACCATCAATATTATCGGAGACCAGATAGAAGCTTACGGAGAGTATTACTTATAGAACGCCCATTATAATAATCAATTGAATGTGGTCTGACATAAAGGGTATTTAATTATTGAAATTCGGATTGCGCAGTCCTGAGGGAGGTTGTCGAAAATCCTTAAAAAGAGTAGACACTAATACTAATTTTTACAATGTTATGAAACGTTTTGAAGTAATCAACGGTTCGAAGTTCGAACGCCTTTCGCATGCAGAAATGGCCTCTGTAAAAGGCGGCGAATTCTGCATTTCCTGCATGAAGCGAGACCGCAAGGTCATGATCGGTTCTAATAATAAGGGAGATTTCATTATTCATATAGGAAAGAACTGGGGTAAATTGAGTGAGTAGATTATCCTATGTTAAAGTCCTTTCTTACAGAGACTTCCTATTGAAAATTTTGATGGTATGGATTAAAATCCATACCATCAAAATTAAAATCGCTTAAATTGATAATTATGAGATATTTAGTATTTATATTATCATTTACTTTATTGAACATCAATATAAGTAATGGGAGTGAAAAATGGGGAAACGACAGTTTGAGATCAGTGCTTGAAAGCAGGACCATAAGAGCGAACGAAAACGGGTTCCTCGTCTTTGACGTTCTGACACCCCGGACAGAAATCAAAGATTTATTCGCTTTTCCGGCTCATCCGGCTTTCGATTCGCTGTTAACCCCGGAAAAAAAAGCGGAAATCAGGCGCGCGATCGAGGCCCGATGCGATGAAATAGGAAAAGACTCTTTATTGACCGCCGATCTCTTCTATGTAATGCGCCCTTATTTCGATTGGCTCCATCACATAGATCCTCATTTTCGCATTTGGGAGTCCATGCCCATCGGCGGTACGAAACGGGACTTTCGAAGAATCAACAAATCAATGAAATGCCCCGCCTTCAACGTTGTGGTTATTAATGACACGGTCGTCATAAACAGGTCGATAGACCCTCTTTTTATGAAAGGGGATATGCTCCTGTCCGTCAACGGTATTCCTGTAAGCCGCATGCTTCCGTATGCATATGAAGATCGCTACAATCGCCTTGATCTGCTTATGCGGTATTATTATTTTTCTTATCCAACTTCGAATTATACGATTCGATTGATTCGGAACGGGAGCGCATTCACAGTCAATACTTCAGGTGAGGCTACGGATAAAGCCGTTTTCGATTTAGACATCTCCGAATCAATGGATAACAATATCCGCAGATATAAAAATGCTCGATGTGGCTATATTGCCATTCCCAAATTCTTCCCAAACAACGATCGCTTGTTCAAACTGTTACGATCTTCCATCAGGCAATTTAAAACGGACGGTTGTACTTCTGTCATACTTGATCTGCGTAAAAATCAGGGCGGCAGTGGTCATAACTTTGATAAGATACTTTCTATTTTCATCGATAAGCCCACAATTCCCTACTTGAAAAATCAAAGATTGAAAGTATCTGAAGAGACCCTGCAGGATTATGATTTTCTGACGACCGATTCGCTTGGGAAAGTGGTTGAAATACCCCGACAATACGTAACGACCCGAATCACACTGGATCCTGCATGTTATGTCGGAGACATGAAATATTATGTTTTGATGAGCAAAGATACAGGATCGATAGCCGCTTCATTTTGCAATATTCTACAATTTAATGACGCGGCATCGCTCGTAGGAGAGCCTCTTTTACACAATGCCCTGAAATACGGAGAAGAAATAAATGGCGAAGCGTTGCTTCCGACACTACTGATTCCTACGTCAATCTCGACGGTCGAATTTGACGAATACACCTGCGCCGTCGATGGAGTGCTCATGCCCGACATCGTCATTCCATACGTAGCACGGGATTACCTTTCGGGACGGGATGCCATGCTCGACAAATTGCTGGAAATCATTGAATCCAACCCAATAAATTAAAAGTACATGACCGATCTGAAATGGTCTCGTTTCAATTTTCTGGTCGAGACGGAAAAACATCGGAAATATTTGTACAACAGTTACTCCAATAGCTTAATCGCATTGGATGACTCGTTGTATGCGAGCCTCTTGTTTTTATCTCGGGATAATGGAACGTCAATTTTGTCGGCATTTTCCGAAGAGGAAATAGAATATCTGAAAAAGATATATGCACTGGTCGAAGATGATGATGCTTTGGTAGACATTCTTCATCATCAAAGCATGTCTCGGTTGTATTCGAAAAGACCATGGTTTTGACCATTGCACCTACTCAAAGTTGCAATTTTGCTTGTACGTATTGTTTCGAGAAATGGCGTCAGTCGGGTGCGCTTTCGAATCGGACCGAAGATGCGATTATAAACTATATCAAGCATCTAAAGCAGGAGGATGGCCTTGAATCCGTCAATCTTACATGGTATGGCGGTGAGCCGTTATTGCAATATAAAAGGGTTATCTCATTAGCTCGAAGAATCGATGAATTGGGACTGAAAATCAATGAGAACCTGCTGATAACCAATGGATATTTCTTCACGCCGGAAGTTGTCGAAAAACTGGTCGAAGCTAAAATCTCGGAAATCCAGATAACTCTCGATGGGTTCAGGGAAACTCATGATATTCGGCGACCTTTGATTAATGGAAAAGGAACATTCGATACGATTATCAAAAATTTGGATGATTATTATAACAGCCGCTTCAGGGGTGCATTCGCCATTGCGATTCGGGTAAATATCGACAATCGGAATTACGATAGCTTTATGGAAATATACAGATGGCTGAATGACAGATATAAATCTAAAAAGCTAATCGTATACCCCGGAATCGTGGTTCTGGATGAAACCGATTGCAACGCTTCGACGTGCTTGAGTCGAAATGCCGTAACGGATATTTTCCTCGATTTATTTACCAAATACGGAGTAGTCACGGAGGAATTATATCCCGATGATGTGAATATGGAATGCATGACCCGCAGTCCGTATAGCATGCTTATCGGCAGTCAAGGCGAAATTTATAAATGTTATGAAGACCTCGGAAATAAAGAGCTGACCGTAGGGAACATCAATGACCCGGAGGTATGGCACAATTACGAATTAATTGCGAAATATGCCGTAGGAATTGACCATTATAACGATCCGGAATGCCGTAAGTGCAGTTATTTGCCTATATGCCGAGGCGGTTGTCCCATTCGTCGTTTCGAGAATGTATATAAAGGGAAACATAACGATTGTTGCACGCCGTTCAAAGGCCGCATAAAAGACTATATTGAACTATACTCGAAAATTCTTAACGACTAATCGGATATGGTCTTCCCCTCTTTTACCCAGCTCGATGCGATGGATTGCGGCCCGACGTC
>ERZ1643251.605-NODE-605-length-49237-cov-17.401224_pt1 | contig 49237 bp, 38 predicted proteins | sample MGYA00579261_ERZ1643251 | MGnify/ENA primary metagenome ERZ1643251 (study PRJEB29033, sample SAMEA4952267) | chicken gut metagenome | biome: Broiler Chicken; feature: Gastrointestinal Tract; material: Caecum | place: Ireland | collected 2018 | study: Broiler... | reverse complement strand
AAGGAGGTATTTTTTCATATACCTTTTCAAATTACACAAAATTTCGTACAGTCCCAAATCAAAAATAAGAGGCTCGATTATTTTGACGCTGTGAAATATAAATACAAAAAAATCTCCTTATGATAAAATAAGAATATCATAAGGAGATTTTTTATTGCTTTACTTTTACTACACTATTTCACATAAAAAATAAGATGTGTCAAAATTCTCCGTCCCCTTTGACACAAAAAAATTAAAATTAACCAAATGTAAATTTTCTGTGAATTTTATCTAAAAATATATTGCAAATATATAGTTTTATTGTTATTATAATGTTGTAATCTATTATATAATGTCAAAAAGTGACGAGGAGATACTGATGATTGAATTTAGAAACGTTAGTAAAACATATGATACAGGTACAGAAGCAGTTCATGAAGCAAATTTCAACATTGAAAAAGGAGAATTTGCATTTTTAGTAGGTACTTCTGGTTCTGGAAAGTCAACATTAATAAAGTTAATATTAAAAGAGGAAAATCCTACATCAGGAAATATTATAATTAACGGAAAAGATACAACTTATTTAAAACCAAAAAGAGTTCCATATTTAAGAAGAAGTATGGGAGTTGTTTTTCAAGACTTTAGACTTTTACCAGATAAAACTGTGTATGATAATGTTGCTTTTGCTATGTATATAGTTAATGCAACAAAAAGACATATAAGAAGACAAGTTCCAATGGTTTTATCACTTGTTGGTCTAAGTAATAAAGCAAAAGTTTATCCAAATGAGTTATCTGGTGGAGAGCAACAAAGGGTTGCATTAGCAAGAGCTTTAGTAAACAACCCATCAATGCTTATAGCAGACGAGCCTACAGGAAACTTGGACCCAGACACAGCATGGGATATTATGACTTTATTAGATGACATAAATAAAAGAGGAACAACTGTAGTTGTAGCAACGCATGCAAAAGATATAGTAGATAGAATGAAAAAAAGAGTAATACAAATAGAAGATGGCCACATTATTAGAGACGACAAAAAAGGTGGCTATAATAGTGAGGTGTAATTGTGTTAGGATATTTAATAAGTGAAGGATTTAGAAATGTATTCAAAAACAAAAAATCAACAGTTGCATCTTTAGTAATAATGTGTGCAACAATGTTTATATTTGGTATTTTCTTTGCAATAGGAGAAAATGTTAACAGTATGATTGAAGATATAGAAAGACAACAAGGCATGCAGGTATTTATAAAAAACGACGATAGTATAACACAAGAGCAAAAAACACAATTAGGTGAGCAAATTAGAAATTTAGATGGTGTTAATACTGTTGTTTTTAGAACAAAAGAAGAAAACTTAAATCAAATAAAAGATTCTGTTTTCAAAGACAATCCAGAAATGGTAGAGATGTATGAAGGAGACAGAAATCCTTTACAAGATTCTTATGTAGTTACTCTTACAGATTTGGAAAAGAGTGAACAAGTAAAAAATGCAATCGAGAGAAATGACATTGTAGATAGTGTTGAAATTAGGTCAAACACAATAAATACTCTTATAAAAATTGCAAATGGCATAAATACAGCATCAATTGTAATTCTTGTGTTATTAGTACTTATTTCAATATTTATTATAACAAATACAATAAAATTAACAGTTCATGCAAGAAGAAAAGAAATATCAATTATGAAATATGTAGGAGCAACAAATGGATTTATTAGATGGCCATTTATTGTAGAAGGTATTATTATTGGTGTTATATCAGCATTAATATCTATAGTATTATTAGGTTTAGCATACAATGGAACAGCAAATGCAGTATTAAATTTATTACAAACTACAGCATTACCATTAGGAATTATTTCATTCTCAGATATGTTTGGACTAGTTCTAGCAGTATACTTAAGTTTAGGAATTGGTATAGGTATTATAGGAAGTATGATATCTATGAGAAAATACTTAGAAGTATAGACATACTTAAATCTAAAATACTTATAAATAGATACAAATTGTGACTTGAAATATTGAAACTTATTATAAATATCAATAAAATTTATTGAATTTACATATTAAATAGTAAAAACAAAGGAAATGGCAAAAAACATTAAAAATATTTATAAAAAATAAAAGAGAGGGAAACAATATGAAAAGAAAAGTTATTTCAGTTTTTCTAGTAGTAATAATGCTGTTAGGATTTACAACAACTGTAATGGCAGATAGTTTACAAGACCAAAAGGAAGACTTGCAAGATAAAACAGATGCAGCAGAAGCAAGACAAGATGAAATACAAGAAGAAAAATCAACAGCTTTAGATGAAATACAATCTATAGAAGACTCAATAAGCAAATATGAAATAGAAATAGCTAATTTAGAAGATGAAATTTCAAAATTGGAGTCAAACATTAGCGAAAAAGAAGATGAAATTAAACAATTAGAAGAAGATTATAAAGAAAAAGACGAGCAATTACAACAAAAATTAGTATTTATGCAAAAATATGGACAAATAAGTTATTTGGATGTTTTACTTGGGTCAGATAACTTTATGGACTTTATATCAAATGCACATATTGTTTCTGAATTAACTGAAGCAGATAATAAAATGATGGAAGAAATTGCAGAAAGCCAAAAACAAATAGAAAAGGCTAAAAAAGAGCTAGAATCTGAAAAAGCTGAATTAGATACATCAAAAAAATCTGTCGAAGCTAAACAAAAGCAATTATCTGTAACAAAACAATCTAAAGAAGAAAAAGTTGCAGCATTAGATGCAGAAGACAAAGAAGTACAAGCACAATTAGAAGAATATAGAGCAGAGTTAGATGCAATAGATGAAAAAATTAGAGCAGAAGCACAAAAAGCTCAGCAAAGTGGAATATACACTGGTAGCTTTTCTGGTACATTAGGTTGGCCATTATCTTCAAGTTCATCAAATTATAATGCTATTACATCATACTTTGGAGCAAGAGAATCTCCTGTACCAGGAGCTAGCTCTAACCATAGGGGAATAGACATAGGAGTTAGTACAGGTACACCAGTTTATGCATCAGCAGATGGTTATGTATTAAGCGTTCAATATACTGGAGCTAGAGGTTTATTTGTATTAATTAAACATGGAGATAATTTATATACAAGATATCAACATTTAAGTAGTGCAAGCGTTAGTTCTGGACAGTATGTTACAAGAGGACAGCAAATTGCAAGAAGTGGTAATTCAGGAATAGGAAGCGGACCACATTTACACTTTGAGGTTTTAACACAACCATATTATGGATATGAGGTAAACCCTCTAAATTACACACATTGGTAAGTATTTTTTACAAGGAGGAGGGCTAAGTAAAATTGAAAAATAAAATACTTTGCACTCTCCTTGCTTTAATTTTAATAATAAGTTATTCCATTACGGTTATAGCTAGTAGTGTAAATGCAAGTGAAAATGCAGATACTAATACTACTACAAATACAACTTTACAGAATAACGAAAGCTCAAATACAGAGCAAAATCAAGCTACAAATACTATAAATAACTTAAACCAACAAAAAGAAGAAGTGGAAGAGAAAATAAATCAATCTAGCTTACAACTTGAATATGTGCAAAATGAAATGTCAAACACTCTACTTCAAATTCAAAAACTAGACGATTCTATAAGAGACTATGAAAGCCAAATTAACGATTTGAATAATAAAGTAAATAGTTATGAAGAATCTATAAAATCAATGACACAAGAGTTAGAGGAGACAACCAAGGAGTATAATGAAAAAGATGAGATAGTAAGAGAGAGACTTGTAGCAATATCAAAAGCAGGAGAGGTATCATATTTAGATGTTTTATTAAGGTCAAAAAGTTTGCCTGAGTTTTTATCTTCCATTTATTTTATGCGTCAAATAACAGAAGTAGATATTAATCTTATGAATGAAGTTGCGCAGAAAAAAGAGGAGATAGAAAATTATAAACAAAAAATAGAAAACGAAAATTCTGAGACTAGAATAATAAAAGCTAAAGCAGAGCAAATGTCTATTGTACTTAGTAATACTAGAAGTTTACAACAAGGCTATGTAAATAGCTTACAAGAAAATGAAAAAAAGCTTAATGACGAAATAACAGCATATAAAAACGAACAATTAAGAATAGAAACATTAATTATGCAAATTTCTACAACACCAAGTATAGACATACAATATACAGGAGGAGCCTTAATTTGGCCTGTAGCTGTAAGCGGAACAGTAATAACATCTTACTATGGTTACAGAGAGCATCCAATACAAGGAGTAGTAAAATTACATCAAGGCTTAGATATAGGAGGAGCAAGTTATGGTGCGCCTATAGTTGCTACATTAGATGGAGTAGTATCATATGCTGGAGAATTAGGCAGCTATGGAAACTGTGTAATGATAGATCACGGTAATGGAATTACTACGTTATATGCACATGGTCAAAAAATACTAACAGAAAGAGGTAAGCAAGTAAAACAAGGCGATTTAATAATGGAAGTTGGTTCAACAGGAAACTCAACTGGACCACATTGCCATTTCGAAGTAAGAATAAATGGTTATACACAAGACCCATTAAAATATGTTAATCCACCTGGAAATTAGGGACAGGTCATTTTTTCCCGATTTGGGAAATTGGGGACAGGTCAGTTTTCCAGGTAAAAAACTGGGGTATCGCCAAGCGGTAAGGCATCGGACTCTGACTCCGACATTTCCTAGGTTCGAATCCTAGTACCCCAACCAAAGTTACTATATACGAACATAAAGTGTTTAAATATGGGTAATAACACCCAACAATTATTTCCTTATATGAACGCAATCTACTATATTAGTGGGTTTGCTGTGAATATAAGGTTTTAATTTTACTAGATATTTAGACTAAAAAAGAAATTCTTCTAAATATTACATTTAGAAGAATTTCTTTTTAATAACTTTATTTAATAAATCTTAAAATAACTTTAAAAATAAGTCTTTTAAAACTCTTTGAATAACTTTTATTAAGTAGCTTTTTTAAAATGATTTAATAAATAATTTTTTAAAATTTTACTTAATTATTTATTTAAATTAATCTTTTTATTTTTCTTTAATCTCATTCCTACTATTGCTAGAACTATAGCTACTCCTGCAATTACAACTAATGCAACAAAGCTGTTATTTCCTGTTTGAGGAATAGGTGTTGGAGCAGTAGTGTTATCAATGTTTTCTTCCTTTTGTGGAGGAACTTCTTCTTTTACTCTAACTGTAGGTGAATCATTTGATTCAACATGTCCATCTTCATTGTAAGTAATATCTACATTTTCGTTTGTAGGTAATATTTTATCAAGTATTTCTCTATTGAAGTCATCTTTTAAAATAAGTTTATAGCTTAATGTAGCAACTTCACCTTCGTTTAAAACATCTATTGTCCATGTAATGCTATTATCAGATTTATCTATTTCTGCACTTACATTTCCGATGTTAGGTGATGCAACATATTCAAAATTAAAGTTATCAATTATTTCTTGTGGAAAATAATCTTTAATTACTACATTTTCTAATTTAGTTTCAGTAGATGGAACAAGAGTGTCATAAATTGTTTCTTTAATTGTTTGTTCTATTTGTTCATCTGGTATATAATAGAAATTTCCTGCTGTAGGATTTTCTACTGTTCCAAATATTTCTTCTGCAAGATCTTGGTATGTTCTTTGAGTAGTTGGTTCTACAGTTTCGCTATCAAGACCAATCATTGAACCAATTATGTTTATACCGTTTGTTTCAAGTTCTTCTAATTTTGCTTTTGTATTAGCTGCAACTTCTCCTGAATAAGTAGAATAATTTCCATGAATATCATTATTAGGAACTCCATCGCTTAATAATACTAAAACTTTAGTGTTATCTTCATCTGTATAGTTTTGCTCTGCTATTGTAAGACCAGCTTCGATATTAGTTCTTATACCAGAAGTAGCTTCTATATTTGCAATTGCAGTTTTTACTTCGTCTGGACTATTTGTTAAAGCTTGTTCTAAGTTGGCATCTGCAAGAGTTCCCTCTTGACCTTCTTTACTTGAAAAGCTTACAACACCAATTTTTAAATCTGGATAAGCTTCAAATAGGTTTTCTGCTAAGGCACTAGCAGATTCTATTACAGCTTCTTTTCTAGTAATTCCAGCTTCTGTTGTATTTTCAATCATACTATTAGAATTATCTATTACTAAAAATAATTCTGAAGGTTTTACAACATCAGCAGGTTTTTCAGCAATATTTGTAAGAGTTAATTGTAGTGTAATACTTTTTTCAGTTGAGTCAAAATCTGCAACTTTCTTTTCAAATCTACCAATATTACCTAAGTCCATTGTGCAAGATTGGTCGCTAACCAATTCAAATATTGTAACTCTTGAATCTCCTCCAGTTGTTTCTGTTGTGTTTGAAACAGTTTCATTTGTTGAAGTAATATTTACTGCAAAAGTATAACTAGAAATTGTTATTAATAAAATCGTTAGAATAATTGTAAATAAAAATTTTATTGTTTTATTCATTTAAAATCTCTCCTTTTCACATAGTTTAACCATTTTACATACATATAATTCTATCATGAAAAAAATATTTTTTCAATAATTTAACTAAAATGTAATAAATTTGTGATATAATTAACAAAAATTAAAAAAGGTGGGGTATATGTATCACATATTAAACCAAGTTGATAATCCAGAAGACTTAAGAAAATTGAATATTTCAGAAAAACACGAACTTGCAAACGAGCTAAGAGAACTTGTAATAGATACTGTTTCCAAAACAGGAGGGCATTTGGCTTCTAACTTAGGTGTTGTAGAGCTTACTATAGCTTTGCATAGCGTATTTAATACTCCAAAAGACAAAATAGTATGGGACGTAGGGCATCAAACATATATACATAAAATTTTAACAGGAAGAAAAAATAAAATAAGCACATTAAGAAGTTTAAATGGACTAGCTGGTTTCCCAAAAGCAGTTGAATCTGAGTATGATTCTTTTGATACAGGACATAGTAGTACTTCTATTTCAGCAGCACTTGGTATGGCAAGAGCAAGGGATATTAAAGGCGAGAAAAACAGTGTTATAGCAGTTATTGGAGATGGTGCATTAACAGGCGGAATGGCTTTTGAAGCTTTAAATGATGCAGGTTCAAGTAATACGAATTTAATTGTTATATTAAATGATAATGAAATGAGTATATCTAAAAATGTTGGTGGACTTTCAGCCTTTTTAACAAGAGTAAGAACAAGAAAATATTATAATAAATCAAATAATTATATAAAAAGACTTACATTAAGAATTCCATTTGTAGGTAAGAAAATAGTAAAACTTGTAAGAAAAATAAAATATTCAATAAAACAATTATTTTTACCTAACATGTTTTTTGAAGATATTGGATTTAAATATTTAGGACCTGTTGATGGTCACAACATAGAGAAATTGGAAGAAATATTAGAAAAAGCAAAAAGTTTGTCTGGTCCAATATTAATACATGTTATAACTAAAAAAGGAAAAGGGTATGGACCAGCAGAACAAAATCCAGATAAGTTCCATGCAACAAGTGCATTTGATAAAGAAACTGGTAAAAGTTTAAAAGAGAAAAAAGATGACTATTCAAAAGTATTTGGAGAAGAACTTGTAAAACTAGCAAAAGAAAATGAAAAGATAGTTGCAATAACCGCTGCTATGAGAGACGGAACAAGACTAACAAACTTTGCAAAAGAATTTCCAAATAGATTTTTCGATGTAGCTATTGCAGAACAACATGCTTTAACAATGGCAGCAGGTATGGCAAAAGAAGGGCTGATTCCAGTTGTTTCAATATATTCATCATTTTATCAAAGAGCATATGATCAAATAATTCATGACATATGTACTCAAAAACTTCATGTAGTAATGTGTATAGACAGAGCAGGAGTTGTTGGAAATGATGGAGAAACTCACCAAGGGATGTTCGATTTAGCATTTCTAAATATTGTTCCTAATATTACAATTATGGCACCAAAAGACTTTATAGAGCTAAGACAAATGCTTGAATTTGCAGTAAATTATAATGGACCAATTGCAATACGTTATCCAAGAGGTGGAGAGGAAAAAACAAAATTCCTAACGCATGAAAAAATAGAAAAAGGCAAAGCAGAAATTTTAAGAGAAGGCGAAGATGTAACAATAGTTGCAATTGGGAAAATGGTAGCAAAAGCACAAAATGTGGCAGATATATTAGAGAAAAAAGGTATTGAAGCAGAAGTAATAAATGCGAGATTTTTAAAACCTCTTGATAAAGAAACTATAACAAATTCAATCGAGAAAACTAAAAATGTAATTACAATAGAAGATGGAACGATAGAGGGTGGACTTGGAACAGTTATAGAAGAACTTATACAAGAAGAAAAATTAAAAGATGTTATATTTAATAAGTTTGGTTATCCAGATAGATTTATAAAACATGGTAAGACGGAAGAAATTGAAGAAATATATGGATTAACAGAAAAAAATATAGTAGAATATGTCGAAAAAAATAGAGAAGAAGTTGTTGACAGAGTAGAAACATTCGTCATACAATAGAAAGGAAGGAAAAATATGGCAACAATAATTAATGGGAAAGAGCTAGCAAAGAAGATAAGACAAAATTTAAAAGAAGAAGTAACTGAGCTAAACAAGAAAGAGGTTTATCCAAAACTTGCTGTAATAATGGTGGGGGAAGACAAAGCATCACAAGTATATGTAAGAAATAAAAGTAAGGCTTGCAACGAAATAGGAATAGATTTTGAAGAATTCTTACTTCCAGAAGGTACAACAATGGAAACACTTTTAAACTTAATAGAAGTATTAAACAATAGGGAAGATATTTCTGGAATATTGTTACAAAGTCCTATCCCAAAGCCATTAAATATTAGAGAGGCATTTAACAAAATAGATTATAGAAAAGATGTAGACGGTTTTAATCCAGTAAATGTTGGCAAACTTGCTATAGGAGAAAAATCTTTTGTATCATGTACACCTTATGGCGTTGTAAAAATGCTTGAAGAATATAATATAGATCCAGAGGGAAAAAATGTAGTTATAATTGGTAGAAGCAACATTGTTGGAAAGCCATTAGCACAATGCCTACTTAACAGGAATGCAACAATAACAATTTGCCATTCAAAAACAAAAAATATAAAAGAAATTACTAAAAATGCAGACATATTAATTGCAGCAGTAGGAAAACCACATTTCGTTACAGAAGACATGGTAAAAGACGACGCTGTTGTTATAGATGTTGGAATAAATAGAAACGAAGATGGGAAACTAATAGGAGACGTTGACTTTGAAAATGTAGAAAAAAAAGCATCTTATATTACACCAGTACCAGGTGGAGTTGGGCCTATGACAATAGCAATGCTTATGAACAATGTTGTGGAAGCTGCGAAATTGCAAAATGGAATAGAAGATTAGTTTAGGTGTAAAAAAGTGTTAAAATAATTTGAATAAAAAGTGAATTCTTATTATCCGATATAGATAATAAGAATAAATACAATTAAATAAAATTGGGGGCTTACTTAAGTGAGCTCTTTTTTGTTGCTAATTATGGATATTATGTTTCTTTATATAATAGAAAAAATGTAATAAGAGGAGGAAATGATTTGCAAATAATAAAAGAAATGGACAAAATTTATCCGGAAAAATTAAGGCTAATATATGACAGACCAGCAAAATTGTATGTTGAGGGTGATGCAAACATTTTAAACAGTAAAAGCATAGCCATAATTGGCTCTAGAGACTGTTCTAAATATGGGATGCAAGTTGCTTATAAATTTGGGCATGAGCTAGCAAAAAAAGGTATAACAATAATTAGTGGGCTAGCTAGAGGAATAGATGCTTACTCACACTGGGGAGCAGTAAAAGTCAAACGGAAAAGCAATTGCGGTTTTGGGAAGCGGACTAAATAATATTTATCCAAGAGAAAATATATGGCTTTATAAAGAAATAATAAAAAATGGCGGAGCTGTAATAACAGAATATGAGCCAAATGCAAAACCAGATAAAATGAATTTTCCAGCACGAAATAGGATAATAAGTGCTTTATCTGATGGAATTTTAGTAGTTGAGGCAAGGAGAAAAAGTGGAACTTTAATTACTGTAGATTTTGGATTAGAACATGGAAAAGATATATTTTGCATACCAGGAAATATAACAAGTGATAATTCATACAGTACAAACGAACTCATAAAGCAGGGAGCCATACCTGTAACCTGTGTGGATGATTTACTATTTTGACACTTTATGTAAATGGTGCTATAATATTGCCGTGAAAATTTTATATAAATTAAGCGAAAAAGTATATCAAATAACACTATGGATGGAGAGGAGCTTTAGTTATGGCAAACAAAGATGTATCCTACAATGATATGCGGAAGGGATGCAACAAACTCTTAGTGCTAGGACTCATTCTAATTTTAGTGATTGGAGCAGTTCTGGTAGGAGTTTACGAATTTTCTCGGACTCATTTCGGTAGGACAACTATCCAAGGAGTAGATTGCTCTTGGCTTTCTATGGAAAATGCAAAGGAGAGGTTAGAAAACAGTATAGGAGAAACAGAAGTTACCTTTACAATAGACGACAAGTCTTATGTAGCGACTTATGAAGAATTGGGGGTAGAAGTTAGTAGCGAAAAGTTAAAACAGTTGCTTAAAAGTCAAAACTTTTTTAGTAAAAACGAGTTCTCGTTAGAGAATGGCGTAAGTGTTAGCAAAGAAAAGGTTATAGACTTTTTAAGTAGCATTCCTGAACTTCAAGAAGAAAATGTTGTAAATCCACAAAATGCCTATGTCAGGTTTGATGGAAATAACTTTGCAATTGAAAAAGAAGTTATAGGAAACAAAATAGACTATGACAAGGCATATAGTATTGTGGAAGAATCTATAACAGATGTTAGTGAAAATCTAAATATTAATATAACTTCTGCAATGGAGTTGCCACAGGTGCTTTCAACAGACGAAGCATTAATAAATGAATGCGATAGGCTAAATAACATTTTGTCTACGGTTATAACCATCAAGCTTATGGATGGAAGCGCATATACTATAGACAGTGATGTTATGAAAACTTGGGTTGTTCAAGATGGAGAAAGCTTTACCTTCAACATGCAGAAAAATGTTACAAGATTTGTAGACGAGATTAGCAAAGCTGCAGAAAATGTAACAACAGTCCAGATTGAAGGAACCGATGTAGGTTACGTAACAATGCCGGCATTTGAAGAGCGTATTCCAAAAGTAATGAAGGAAGAAACAATAAACTTTATAATGGACAAGCTTGAAAGTGGCGAAAGCTATACAGGCAAGCCAATCTATGACGAAGACCCAGTGACAGAAAACTTAACTAGTTATGTTGAAATAGATATTACTAGGCAACGAGTTTTTATGTATGTCGATGGAAAGTGCATTGTGGACACATCTACTGTTACAGGTAACATTGGCGCTGGGTATTATACTCCTACAGGAGTGTTTTATCTAAACAATAAGGTCTACAATACAGTTTTACGTGGTACAAATAGCGACGGTAGTAAGTACGCTTCTCCGGTACTATATTGGATGCCATTTTATAGAGGATATGGAATACATGATGCTAACTGGCGAGACAAGTTTGGTGGAGAAATATACAAACACAGTGGTTCACATGGTTGTGTAAATCTGCCAACCAATGCAGCAAAAACGATATACGACAACATCACTTATGATATGCCAATATTTATTTATCAGTCATAAAATAAACGTAAAAGAGGTGTTAACTTAATTTATAGGCAGGTTCTTTTGAACCTGCCTATTTTTCAGTCTCAAAAGTAGATTACATATTCTATTACGAATTGATGTATGTAATTGTAATAAAAATGTAATAAAAATGTAACAAAAAATAGGAACGAATAACGTTGACTATTAATACATAAAATGATATATTTGTTCTATATAAAATAAATATAAGAACAAATAACTCCACAAATTATGTTTGAGGAATTATGAAAAAATATAAAAGGAAAATTAATAAGTACATAATTTGTAAAGAAAAATGATTAGAAAAGGAAAAAAAGGGAATAATAACAAAAGAAATAAATGGGAGGAAAATGGATGAAAGTAAATTTAAAATTACAAGAAAGAAAAATGAAAATGCTTGAAAATAAGCGGAATTACATTAATATCATTAGTTGTAACAATAGTAGTATTATTAATACTAGCAAGTGTAACAATAAATATGGTATTTAGCGATAATGGAATAATTCAGAAAGCACAAGAAGTGGCAAATAAAACACAAGAAGCAGTAAACAGAGAACAGACTGAATTGAACCAATTGTATGATGACTTGGAAAATATATTAAATAACACATCTGGAGGAAGCACACCGGAGGAACCAACATTACCAAGTGATGGAACATATAGCGAAGAAAAAGGAGTAAACACACCAGACTTAGCAGATGGACAATTAACACCAATAAAATGGAACGGAAGCACTTGGGTAGAAACAACAGGAAGTGATCCAGATTGGTATGATTATTCAGCAAAAAAATGGGCAAATGCGAAAACTTCAGATGGAAGCATGTGGGTATGGATACCAAGATTCGCATATAGTATAACAAGTGGATATCATAGTACAACAGCAGGAACAATAGAAGTAGAATTCATGAAAGGGCTAACAAATGAAACAAGTACAGGAAGAACAAGTTTTAATAATGCAAGTGGCCAAGGAAATTGGAATATTCATCCGGCATTTAATTATGGGCAAACAGTAAGTGGAATATGGGTAGCAAAATTTGAAGCAAGTAGTGTACAAGGAAATAGTAATAGCAGTGGTGGAGATAACGTAACAACAAAGACATTACAAGTAAAACCAGGAGTAGCAAGCTGGAGATATATACAAATAGGAAATATGTATACAGTATGCTTAAATTATAATAAAACATTAAATAGTCATATGATGAAGAATGACGAATGGGGAGCAGTGGCATACCTAAGTAAAAGTAAATATGGAAAACAAAATGAAGAGGTAACAATAAATAGTAACAGCTCATATTACACAGGAGGAGGAAGCGGAAACGCATACGTAACAAATGTAGCACAAAGTACAACGGGAACAGTAGAAGGAGTATACGATATGAGCGGAGGCTCATGGGAATATGTAGCAGCATATGTAAATAACGGAAATGGTAACTTAAATACCTATGGAAGTAGTTTAGTAAGTGGAGAAGCAAAAACGAAGAATGTGTATACAATGGGAAGTGGAGATACAAGACAAGCAAACTACAATGCGAATGCAGGGGTATACGGAGACGCAGTATACGAAACATCGAACGGATACGAGAGCAGCAACGAATCGTGGTACGGCGATTACTCTATCTTTCCTTATTCGAGCACTCCTTTCTTCTATCGCGGAGGCGATTACTATGGTGGCTCGGACACTGGCGTGTTCTGTTTCAGCAGCTACATTGGCTATTGGACCGGCGGCGATTCGTTCCGTCCGGTCTTGGTCGCACTTTAATGTGACCACACAAAATATGCTTTTAAAACGCACATAAAGGCACCAAAAGGCTGACAAAACAGTATAAGTAATGAACAAACATTCAAAAACATGACAAAACGGCTTAAAAACTAAAATAGAGACTCGATTATTTTTGAGGTGTGAAATATAAACATAAAAAATCTCCTTATGATAAAATAAAAATATCATAAGGAGGATTTTTTATGTTTCTTTCATCTTCCATCATCCTTCTACAATATTTTTGTGTCCCATTTCTGAAAAATTTCTTAAAATACTTTTAATTTTATATAATATATTATATAATAAGTTTGTTTAAAATATCCTAAGGAGGAAAGTTTTAGAATGAGTACTGGAAAAAGAAGCAAAGACGACGGAAAAACTAAGATGTATAAAGTCGTAAGAGAAAATCCAAATAAAAAGAAGAAAACAAAACCTAAAACAAAAGATGATTATGTAAAAGACAGTGAAATAAATAAGAAAGACAAAAAAGGAAAGAAAAAAAGTAAGCATCCTAAATTAAAAAAAGTGTTGATTATAATATTTATAATCTTTATTTTACTATGCTTAATTGGTGTAGGTATTTTTGCTGGTGTGTTCTTTAGCGATAAATTAAAACTAACTAAAGAAGATTTAATAATAGGACATAACAATTCAATTGTTTACGACAATGATGGAAACCAAATATTTGACTTGTCTTCAGGAGATGTAAACAGAAAAATTATTACATACTCAGAAATGGGACCATATTTACCAAATGCATATGTTGCAATAGAAGACAAGAGATTTTATGAGCATTCTGGAATAGACTTAACAAGAACAATAAGTGCAACACTACAATACATAGTAAGAGGTGGGCATTCTTCTTATGGTGGAAGTACTATAACACAGCAGCTAGCTAAAAACTTAATGAATGACCAAGATGATACAGGTTTTGCAGGTGTTACAAGAAAAATAAGAGAAATGTCTAGAGCATATCAAATTGAAAAAATGCTTTCAAAACAACAAATATTAGAGCAATATTTGAATATAATTTATGTAGGTGGAACTACAATATGTGGTGTAGAAAATGGCGCTAAATATTACTTCTCTAAATCTGCAAAAGATTTAACATTAGCAGAAGCTGCATTTATGGCAGGTATAAACCATTCACCAAATAGCTACAATCCATTTTGGTATGAGGGAGACGAAGAAGTAGCAGATGCAATTAAAACTAGAACAAAAACAGTTTTAGCTGAAATGAAAGATCAAAATAGAATTAGCGATGACCCAGAAGAGGCAGAAAGACTATATAACGAAGCAATTGCAGAAGTTGATGCAGGATTAAAGTTTGAAGAGGGAGAATTTGATAATGGTACACAAATGACATACCATACAGCTGCAGCAATTAATGAAGTTGCTAATGACTTAGCAGAAGCAAAAGACGTAGATTATGATATGGCAAGAAACATGCTTGCAACAGGTGGATATAAAATATATACAACTCAAGATACAGATATTCAAGAAAGAATGCAAGAGGAATATGTAAAGGATGAGTATGTATATTATGCAAGAACAACAGGCGGACCAAAAGAAAATAAAGAACATACACAATCAGGAATGATAATAATAGATAATAAAACTGGTTATGTTGTAGGTTGTATGGGAGGACTTGGAACAGATGTTAATGCAACAGGACTAAATAGAGCTACACAGTCACCAAGACAAACAGGTTCTGCAATTAAACCTTTAGCAAATGTTATACCTGGACTAGAGGAAGGTGTTATTACAGCAGCAACAGTTTATGATGATTGTAGAACAGATTTTGGTGGGGGCTATACACCTAAAAACGTAGCAAATTATAGAGGACTAACAACAGTAAGAAAAGCTATAGAAGTTTCATCAAACATTGTAAACATGAAAATTTTATCTAATGTAGGACCATCTACCGCAATAGAATATTTGCAAGATATGGGACTTGAACATGTAGATCCAGATTTAGATAATAACTTATCTTTAGCTATAGGCGGAATGAGTGAAGGAGCAACAACATTAGAAATGGCAGCAGCTTATGAAGCTATAGCAAATGGTGGTGAATATGTAGAACCAACATTCTATACAAAAGTAGAAGATAATGATGGAAATGTTGTATTAGAATCTACACAAGAAACAAGAAGAGTAATGGAAGAAACTACAGCATATATTACAGCAGACATATTAAAAGATGTTGTTACAGGTTCTAGCGGTACTGCATACATGTGCAAAATTAGTGGAATGGATGTTGCTGCTAAAACTGGTACAACAGATAGCAAAATGGATAAATGGTTATGCGGATTTACGCCTTATTATTCAGCAGCAACTTGGCTTGGATATGACACAAAAGAGGAAGTTAGAAATCCAGATGCTGCACAACAAATTTGGGCAAGAATTATGAAAGATATACATGCAGATTTAGATGATGCAGAGTTTGAAGAGCCATCAGGAATGACAAGTGCAAAAATTTGCTTGCAATCAGGTAAACTTGCTACAAAGAGTTGTACGCAAACATATACAGAAATATTTAAAGCAGGAACAGTTCCAGAATATTGTGACGGTCATAATAAAGTAAAAGTATGTAAAGCATCAGGAAAACTTGCTACAGAATACTGTCCAGAAGTGGAAGAAAAATCATTTGCAGTAACACCTGAGAAAGAAATAAATCCAGCTTGGACTAACTTAACAGGAAAAACATACACAAGACCAACTGAGGAATGTGATGAGCATACTGCATCAAATATGGTAAAAGTACCAAATGTTGTTGGAAAAACTGAAGCAGCAGCTAGAACTGCTCTAGCAGGATTAACAATAAAAGTAACATATAAATCAGACAGCACTGAACAAAATGGAATAGTACTAGCACAGAGTGTAAAAGCTAATGATGTTGTTGCAAAAAACGCTACTATTACTTTAACAGTAAATAAAAAGACAACTACTCCATCAACTCCTTCAACAGGCGGAAATACAGAAAAACCTTCTAGTGGTAACGAAACAAATACAACTACTCCATCGACTCCACCATCAAGTGGTAATACAGAAACTCCAGGAGGAAATACCGAAACAAACACAGTTGTAAATAATACTTAAGAATGAAAGGAGACTTATGAAAATTAAGTTATATAATACTCTAACAAGAAAAGAAGAAGATTTTACTCCATTAGTTGGAAATGAAGTTAGAATATATAGTTGTGGGCCTACTGTTTACAGTTACGCCCACATAGGTAATTTTAGGTCATATATATTCATGGATAATTTAAGAAGAGTTTTAAAGTATAACGGTTATAATTTAAAACATGTAATGAACATTACAGATGTGGGACATTTAGAGTCAGACGCCGATGAAGGCGAGGACAAAATGGAAAAAGCAGCTAGAAAAGAGAATAAAAATCCTTACGAAATTGCAGAGTTTTATACAAAAGCATTTTTTGAAGATATGGATAAATTAAATATAGATAGACCTGAGATTATAGCTAAAGCTACAGAGCATATACCAGAAATGCTAGAATATGTAAAAGAAATAATGAAAAATGGTTATGCCTATGAAACAAGCAAAGGAATTTATTTTGATATATCTAAATTGGATAAATACCCAGTTCTTTCAAACAGAAACTTAGATGACCAAATAGCTGGAGCAAGGGTTGAAGTAGATCCAGAAAAAAGAAATCCTTATGATTTTGCTTTATGGATAAAAGCACCAGAAAACCATATAATGAAATGGGATAGTCCTTGGGGACTTTCTTATCCAGGTTGGCACATAGAGTGTACAGCAATGGGTAGAAAATATTTAGGAGAAGAATTTGACATTCATACTGGTGGAGTTGACCATATACCAACACATCACGAAAATGAAATAGCACAAGCCAAAGGTGCAACTGGTAAAATACATGCTAAAATTTGGATGCATGGAGAATTTTTACTAGTAGACGGCGGAAAAATGTCAAAATCTTTAGGAAATGTTTATACAATATCAAATTTACAAGAAAAAGGAATAGAGCCTTTAGCATATAAATTATTTTGCTATTCTGCACATTATAGAACAAAATTAAACTTTACATTTGATGGCGCTACTGCTTCTCAAAAAGCTTTAAATAGATTAAGAGAAGGTTATTTAAAACATTTAAATGGAAATGATGAAATTGACGAAAAAAATATTGAAGAATATGAAACTAAATTTTTGGAAACAATAAATGATGATTTAAATATACCAGCAGCAATAGGCATAATTTGGGATATTATTAGAAGTGATAAGAAGTCAAAACAATATGCTAAGTTATTAGAAAAGTTTGACGAAGTTTTAGGATTGGATATAAAAAATTCAGCAAAATATTTGGAAGAACAAAAAAATATAGAACTTCCAGATGACGTAAAAGAGCTTGTAGAAAAAAGAAAGAAAGCAAGACTAGAGAAAAATTGGGCTTTATCAGATGAAATTAGAAATAAATTAATAAAAAAAGGCTATCAAGTAGAAGATAGCAAAGATGGAATGACTGTTAAGAAAATGTAGAATTGTAATGGAGGGAATTTTCGTGGAAACAGGAGAAAAAATAGGCTTTTTCGAAAGACTAAAAATAGCAATATTTAAAATTGAAGATTATGCAAAACTTGCTGCACAAAAAATAAGTAAAGCAGTTATATATATGTTAATTATAATGATTATATTTGCTTTATGTGTAAGTGCGGCAACGACTTATAAATTTTCTCAAGCTATAGCTAATGTGGCAAATTATATAAGTAATGAAATAGAAACATTACAATTCAAAGATGGAATATTAAGTATAGTTCCATCTAAAGACAAGGACAAGCCAATAATTATAGAAAATGAAGAACTACCAATAGGAAAAATAATTATAGACACTGGAGATTTAGAGCAAGCTAAAATAGATGACTACAATGAACAGATAAAAAAGTATACAAGTGGAATTGTAATTTTAAAAGATAAAATAATTACTAAAACAGAAATGAGTAGTATAACAACTACAATGTTATATAAGGATATTTCTCAGCAATATGGAATTTCAGACTTTAATAAAGATAATATTATATCAATGTTAACTGGAGAGGGAAGTACAAAATTAAATATATCTTTCTTTGTAGCTACATCAATTTACTTGTTTATAGTGTACTTTTCTACAGTATTAATAGATGCAGTATTCTTGGCAATACTTGCATATATTACATCTGTTATAGCAAGAGTAAGGTTAAAACCAAGTGCAGCTTATAATATTGGTGTATATTCTCTTTCACTTTCAGTTATACTAAATTTGTTTTACATTATAGCTAATATTCTTACAGGTTTTGTAATAGAGTATTTCCAAGTTGTGTACACTTCAATTGCAAGTATATATGTAGTAGCTACAGTTCTTATAATTAGAAGTGATGTAATAAAAAAACAAGCTGAGCTAAATAGAATTATGTCTGAACAAGAAAAAGTAAGACAAGAAATGGAGAGAAAAAAGGAAGAAGAAAAAGAAGCTCAGGAAAAAGAAAGAGCAAAGAAAGAAGAAAAGGAAAAAGAGAAAAAAGAAAAGGAGCAGGAAGAAAAACAAAAAGATAAAGAAAAAAATAGAGAAAAAGGTAGTGGAAAAAGTGGAGGAGAAGAACCTGCATAATTTCTAAATGGACATTATAAAAATATATAAATCGTAAATAAGCGAAAGGATTTGACTAGATGAAAGATGAAGAAAAGAAAAATAATAAAAAGAAGAATCTGTATTTCTTAATATTAGCAATTGTATTAGTAATTATAGCGGCAGCATTAACAATATATATTGTTACAACTAACAAAAAAAGTGATAATACTGAAATTGCATATACAGAGCTTATTAGAGAAATTGGCGATGGAAATGTAGAAAAAGTAGAAATGACAGTAGGTAGTACATCTGTTAAAGTTAAGTTAAAAGACGAAACAGACGAAAGAACATGTATAGTTCCAAATACTCAAGCATTTGTGGAATTAATTCAAAACAAAGTTGAAGATGGAAACAATATAGAATTGAATCAAAAGAAGCCTAATGTATTTGTAACTATATTTAGTAATTTATTTACATTATTGCCAACAATTCTTTTAGTAGTTTTATTTGTTATGTTATTTAAAATGCAAGGACTAGGAGATAAAGGCAAGGTATATGACGCAGAAACAACCAAGTCTAGAATAACATTTGATGATGTAGCAGGTTTAGAAGAAGAAAAACAAGAAATGATAGAAATTGTAGATTTCTTGAAAAATCCTGATAGATTTTATGAAATGGGAGCAAAAATCCCAAGAGGAGTTCTTCTTTGCGGAAAACCTGGAACTGGTAAGACATTAATTGCTAAAGCAATTGCGGGAGAAGCAAATGTACCTTTTATTTCTATGAGTGGTTCAGAATTTATAGAAATGTTTGCAGGTCTTGGAGCATCTAGAGTAAGAAAACTATTTGAAAAAGCTAAGAAAATAGCTCCATGTATAGTATTTATAGATGAGATAGATGCAGTTGGTTCAAGAAGAACAAGCAATAGTGGAGCTGAATCTGAAAATAACCAAACTTTAAATCAATTGTTAGTAGAAATGGATGGGTTTGATACAGATGAAACTATTATAGTATTAGCTGCAACAAATAGACCAGAAATGCTAGACAAAGCACTACTTAGACCAGGAAGATTTGACAGACAAATAAATATTGCACTTCCAGACTTAAACGGAAGGGAAGCAATATTAAAAATACATGCGAAAGATAAGAAACTGGCAGATGACGTAGACTTAAGAAATATTGCAGAAGACACAGCAGGATTTTCAGGGGCAGAGCTTGCAAATATTCTAAACGAAGCTGCAATTATTGCTACAATAAATAAACACGATGCAATAACAAATAAGGATATAGAAGATGCTACAAAGAAAGTAACTATAGGGGTTGAAAAGCATAGTAGAGTTGTTTCAGAAAAAGACAAAAAATTGACAGCATATCACGAAGCAGGGCATGCAATAGTTAGTAGCCAACTTGAAACACAAAAAGATATTAAAGAAGTTTCAATTATTCCAAGAGGTGTAGCAGGTGGATACACAATGTACAAAACAAACGAAGACAAATATTATGTATCTAAAACAGAAATGGAAGAAAAACTTATTTCTTTATTAGGTGGACGTGCTGCAGAGAAAATTGCTTTAAATGATATATCAACAGGAGCAAGTAACGACATTGAAGTAGCTACACAAATAGCAAAAGACATGATTGTAAAATACGGAATGAGTGATGACTTAGGACCAATTTATATAGACACAGAAAAAGACCCATACGAATTACAACTATTTGGTGAAAAATTCGGAGATGCAGTAGGGGCAGAAGTAAAAATAATGATAGACAATGCATACTTAAAAGCACAAAAACTTATTGCGAATAATATGGACAAACTAGATAAAGTAGCCCAAGCATTAATAGAAAAAGAAATTATATCTGCAGAAGAATTCCAAGAATTAATTAAATAGTTGGAAATTGGGGACAGGTCATTTTTTCCCAAATTGGGAAATTAGGGACAGGTCAGCTTTTACTGAAATTAGAAATTAGGGGAATACTAGTTTTCAAAAAAATATATCCAATAGAATAGATAAGACAAAGAAATGATATCTAAACTATTGGATATATTTTTTGTATATAAGAAAATTGCACAATCTCTTTTTGGTGTTACTAGTTTTGTGCTATTAGAATTGGTTAATCAAACTCTTTCGTGTGTAAAACAAATTCTTTACCATTTAGATAATTTAACATGTCTAAATCCGATTTGTTATCCATTTTAAAATCAAATTTAAAACAAAATTTTAATTTATAGCTACAAAGTTTTTGAGTCTTAAAACCAAATTTTTTATTTATCTCATTTTTACCATATTTTCCATCACCTATTATAGGGTAACCAATATAAGCTAAATGTGCACGAATTTGGTGGGTTCTACCAGTTAATAATTCGACATCTAATATGGCATAATTTTGTTCTTTATTTGTAGACAAAACAGTATACTTCGTAGTAATTGGTACATATCCTTTTTTGCCTACTTCAGAAATATATACTTGTGATTTTTTATTATCTTTAAACAAATATGCTTGTAATGTTTTCTCTTTTTCATTTGGAATTCCATATACCATAGCAAGATAATGTTTTTCTATTTCATGATTTTTAAATTTGTTTAGTAAAATATTTAAAGCTTTTTGATTTTTAGCAAATAGTGTTAGTCCTGTAGTATTTCTATCCAACCTATGACAAGGCTCTAAATATTGTAAGTTAAGCTGTTTTTTTAATAAGCAAGTTAGGCTGTTATTACCTACAACTTCAATTTGAACAGGTTTATCTACTATTAAAATATTATTATCTTCATAGATAATATTTATTTTGACTTGAGAAATAGGAAATAAGAGTTCATCAGAAATGTATACTTTTACATTATCTTCAGTATGCAAAATAACATTTTCATTAACTCTTAAATCATTTATTTTTATATCTTTTTTACGAAGAGTTTTATAAAATAGCGAATTATTTAAACTAGGAAAACTATACGTCAAAAAATCTTGTAATTTTTTATTATTAAATTTATTAGAAACGATTAATTCTTTCATATTACTCCCACAATTTACTTTTACAATGAAAAGGTGCTCCAATGCAGGAGCATCTTTTCTTAGCAACTTTGCAACCAATGATACCATAGACCTTATGGGAGAGACTTAGTCAGTAACCAGCCCTTTTGAGCTTTTCTAACTCATCCCGTGCCCACGAGCCTTTAGGAAAATCAGGGAAGTCATAGACATTGATGAGTCCCTGTTTCATGAGATCTATCGTACGAGGTTTGTCATGCCTTTCTAGAGCTTGCTCTAAATCATCAAGCCAAATTCTCTCGCGCCGATCGTCTTCACGTGCTTCCCACGCCTTCATGCTCCGTCCGTAGCTCATAAGTTAGCGCCTCCTTTATAATAAAGTTTGCATAAATCTATTATAACATTTATGTATAAAATTAGCAACCGTGGAAAAAATGACCTGTCCCTAATTTCCCAGATTGGGAATTTTGGACCTGTCCCTAATTTCCAAAAATCTTGTCGCTTTTTTCTTGACTAAGGTATGTAAGAATGATATACTTTATGTGGAAATTTGGTACAAAAGGAGGAAAAATGTTGGAAGACATTTTTAAGAGGAACGGTAGAATGATGTTAAAGAAAATATTATATATATTCATAATAATTAATTTGTTATCATACGTATTTATATTCTTATTGTCTAATGTTTCAAAAGCTGCTACAGATAATTTTAGCAAATATCCTGGTTATCAGGAACTTATAGATCAGCTAAAGAAAGAGTTTCCTAATAGTGAGTTTAGAATGCTTAAAACTGGTTTGGATTGGAATCAAGTTATAAAAAATGAAACTACAGCTAGTCATGGAAGAAATTTAACTAGTAATAGTGCGTCGGGATGGGTATGTCCTGTTTGTAAAAATAAACAGTATGAGGCAGGATGGTATTGTGCATCAGAAGCAACAGTAGCATATTATATGGACCCAAGAAACTCATTAAATACAAATGATGTATTTCAATTTGAATTATTAAATTATAATGATGATGTACAAGATGAGAATGGTGTTAAATGGATTGTATCAGATTGTAATTTTTTGCAAGGTAAAATAAGCTATACAGCAACAAATGGCTCTACAAAAACTATAAATAAAACTTATACTCAGGTAATAATGGAAGCAGGAAAAAAATACAATGTTAGTCCATATCATTTAGCTTCTAGAATAAGGCAAGAGCAAGGGACAGGAAATGCATCTGAGACAGCAACTGGTAATGGAAATGGTACATATAATAAAGGATATACAGGTTATTATAATTATTACAATATTGGAGCAACAGGAGGAAATACAGCAGCTATTATCAAGAATGCTTTAGAAAAGGCAAAAAAAGAAGGATGGACGGATCCAGAAAAAGCAATTATAGGTGGAGCAGAGTTTGTAAAAAATGAATATATTGGTTATGGACAAAATACATTATATTTACAAAAGTTTGATGTAGATGATAGTGATGGGGACTTGTATTGGCATCAATATATGACTAATGTTTCTGCTTCTAAGTCAGAGGGGCAAGAAACAAGAAATGCATATAATAAAATGGGAAAACTAAACAAAGATTCACATTTTATTTTCTCTATTCCAGTATTTGAAAATATGCCAGAACAAAGATGTGAAATGCCTGGATCAAATACAATAGTTACACAAAATGTTGAGATTAATGCAGATAATGTACGCGTTCTAGATGGTAAGGGAGAAGGAAAAGAATTAACAAGATTAAATAAAGGAGATAAAATTTTAAGAATAGAATTATCTCAAACACTAGATCCAGATGGCAGATTTATGAGATATTGGGATAAAGTAGTATTAGCAGATGGTAGAAAAGGCTATGTGGTAAGAAATTATCTTACTCAAATTGCAGATATAACAAATTGTAATGAAAAATATATTGTTACAGCATATACAAACTTTAGAAACGGACCAGGGGTAACAAATACTACTATACTAGAAACTTTATCTCCAGGACAAGAGCTTACAGTAATAGAAAAAGATAAATATAAAAATGTTGATGGAGAGAGTTGGTATAGAGTTAAACTTCCAGACGGCAGACAAGGATATGTTGGAAATGGTTATATAGAAAAGTGGTCAAATACAAGTGAATATGACCAAGTAAAAGTTGTAAATAATGCAGGTGTAAATGTAAGAGAATCTCCTGGAACAAGTTCTAAAGTGTTAACAACAGCATATAAAGGCGATATAATGACAAGAATGCAAAAAAATGAGTCGAATAAAGATGGGTATATTTGGGACAAAGTAAACTATAATGGTATTATAGGATATGTTGCAAGAGGAGATAACAATGAAGACTACATTGTTCCAGTAGGAGAAAGTGGCAATGAAGGTAATGGCGGAAACGAAGGCAATCAAGGAGATAATATACCAAGCAAAAATAATCAAGTAAAAATGGATGGAGAAGAAGTTATATGTGATGCTGTATCAAATGTTAATACAATAGTTAGTGCATATAGCGGAGCTGTTGTAAAAGATAGTAAAGGTAAGCAAGTTACAGGAAAAACAAATGTAGGAACTGGCTACACAGTTACAATAAATAATAAAACTTATACTATTGTAAAAAAGGGTGACGTAAATGGAGATGCAAATATAAATTCAGGAGATTTGCTAAGGCTACAAAAACATCTATTAAAAGATACTAACATAAGTGGCACATCGTATGGAGAAGCTGCTGATGCAAATAATGATGGAAAATTAAACTCAGGTGATTTATTAAGGATACAAAAATTCTTACTAAAGGATGTAACAACTATAGGTATTTAATATTATTACAAATGAAGAATTTAATATTAGATTGCATTAAGAAAAAAGAACGGAGGATTAATATGAAGAGATCTTTAAAAATGACTTTAATTATTGTGGCAATTGTAATATTTGTGTGTATGTTAAATATACCAGTTGCAAATGCTGCGAGTTCTAGCATAACTGGAAGTAAAACAGTAACAGTAGGGGAAAGTGTTACAATAACTGCTTCTGTTAATGCAGGGGCATGGAATTTAACATTATCAGGAAATGGTCAAACAAAGGAATTGGTAGGACAAACATCAGTGCAAGGAAATAGTTCTGCTTCAACAAGCATAACTTTTACCCCAAATAAAGCAGGTACATATACTTTTAAACTAAGTGGAGATATGACAGACTATGAAACAGAAGTAACAGACACTGTAAGCAAGACATGTACGATTACAGTAAAAGCTAAAACTTCAAGCAGTAGTTCTAGCTCAGGCTCAAGTTCGAATTCTGGTTCATCATCAAGCAGCTCAAGTGGCAGTTCAAGTTCTAGTTCAAGTAGCTCAAGTACAAGTAGTACACCAAACTTTACAAGTGTAAACGAAACAGTATATGCAACAGGAAGTTTAAATGTAAGAGCAAGTTGGTCAACAAACAGTGCAGTAGTAGGATCTCTTTCAGAAGGTCAAAGTGTTACAAGAACTGGTAAAGGAGATAATGGTTGGAGTAGAGTAACGTTTAACGGTTCAACAGCATACATTTATTCAGCAAACTTAACAACAGAAAAGCCAGAAGAAAAATCTAATAATAGTGCATTAAAAGAATTGACTCTACTACAAGGTAATTTATCACCAGAATTTAGTAAAGATGTAACAGAATATACTGTACAAGTAGGAACAGATGTAACAGAATTACAATTAGACGCTGTGCCAGAAGATGAAAAAGCAAAAGTAAATGTAGAAGGAAATACAGACTTAAAAGATGGAGAAAATAAAGTAACTATTACGGTTACAGCAGAAGATGAAAGTACCACTGTATACACGTTAACAGTAAATAAAACAGAAGAAGTTACCGCTGCAGGTCCAGTGCTAAGCAATTTGGAAATAACAGGAGCAACATTAAATCCAACATTTACTCCAGAAGTATATTCTTACACTGTAAATGTTCCAACAGGAACAACATCATTAGATATAACAGCGGAAACAGGCGATGAAGATGCAACAGTAGAAATAACAGGAAATACAGATTTAAAAGATGGAGAAAACTTAATTACTATCATGATAAAAAAGGGGGAAGGAGAAGAACAACAAGTTACAACATATCAAATAACAGTTAACGTAGGAGAACAAGCGGATGGAAATAGTTCAGGACCAAATATATTATTAATTATATGTGGAGTGGCTGCAGCAATTATAATAATTGCAATAATTATATTAATAGTAATAAATCGTAAAAATAAAATGGATTATGACAATGAAGATGACGAGGATGAACATGCAACAGCCGTTAACGAAAACTCTAATTATGCAGATGAATTAAAAGCAAGAAGAGCAGAAAAGAACAAAGAAAAAAAGCAAAGTAGAGAAGATTATCTAAATAGCTATCAAGACATTGTAGGTAAAAATATTAACAGTAGTGATGACATTGATGGAGATGATGATACGACAAAGAAAAAGAGAAAAGGTAGACATTTTTAATTTTAAATTTGGAAATTAGGGACAGGTCAAAATTTCCAAGTTTGGGAATTTTGCACCTGTCGATTACTTCCAAAAATAAAAAAATTGGGATAGATCCCAATTTTCTTATTTGCCAATATAGCTCAGTTGGTAGAGCAACGGATTCGTAACCCGTAGGTCAGCAGTTCGATTCTGCTTATTGGCTCCATTAAGTAAAATCGTCGCACTTTGGCGAAGTATTGATAAATCAACTGTAAAAGGTTGATTTTTTTTATCGCCTTTAACTTGAAAAAGGAAGGATGGTGTGGTATGATTAGAATTGTAAAAAAGAAAAACAAAATACGAGAAGAATTACTCTCTAAAATTGAATGGGCTTGTAGTTTGAATTCTATAAAACTTGAATACATAAAGATATATGAAGGTTGTTTAAGAATTATAGAGCACACAAACTTAGCGTATGTAGAACCACATAGAGTAATCATTAAAGATACATTATTTTTATTCTTTAATGAACACGCTTACTTTTATGTGGGAGATTTAAGGTATAAATACCCTTTATCTCAATTAAAAGACTACATAGAAAGGCTATCCTAATTTTAGAGTTTTTTTGTGCCTTTCCATTCAGAAGTGAAAGGAGAGATTTATATATGAAAGAAGAAAAGAAAATTGCAGGTATTTATATTAGAGTAAGTACAGAGGATCAAGCAAGAGAAGGTTTTAGTTTAGCAGAACAAAAAGAAAAATTACTACAACTTTGTAAATTTAAAGAATATGAAGTATTTAATGTATATGAAGATGCTGGAATAAGTGCAAAAGATATGGAACATCGACCTAGTTTTCAAGAAATGTTAGCAGATATGAAAAAGGGCAAAATTAATTATATTGTTGCATATAAATTAGATAGAATTACTCGTTCAGTTCGTGATTTAGAAGAACTTATATCACAATTAGAAATATATAATTGCTATCTTATTTGTGATAAAGATGATGTAAACACTAGCACTGCAAATGGTAGATTTTTTGTAAGAATGCTAACCGTTTTATCACAATTAGAACTTGAAATTGTAAGTGAAAGAACAAAGTTTGGTTTAAATGGTGCAATTAAGTCAGGACATTTACCGGGAATTGTTCCATTAGGTTATAAAAAAGATAGTAGTAAGAAAACAATAATTGATGAAACGACAAAAGATGTAGTTATTAGAATATTTAATATGTATCTTGAAGGTAAAAGTTATCAACAAATTAGTAATACTTTAAATAATGAAAAAGTTTTATATCCAAAACATTGGAGAGATACTACTATTATGAAAATAATAGATAATAAAGTATATATGGGAGATTATGAAAAAGGAAAATCAAATAATAAAGATACAACAGTTTTTATGAATGTTGTAGAGCCAATAATTAGTCGTGCTATGTGGGAAGAAGCACAATACCAAAAAGAAAAAAATCAAAGAAGTTATGCTAGAGATAGAGTTTATATATTTTTTCAAAAACTAAAATGTCCTAAATGTAATAGAATAATGAAATGTAAAGGCTCTGGAGGAACAAAGAAGAAATATATGTATTATAATTGTGAACATTGTAAAATTTATTATAGAGAAGATAAAATCGAAGAATGTTTACAAAGATTTATACTTGAATTAGTAGAATATGATATGGCAGTAAAAAAATATTTTTTACCAATACTAGCTGACAAAAAGGAAACAAAAACAGAAAAATTAGAACAAGAAATTGATACTTTAGAAAAGCAAAAAGAAAGAATAAAAAAAGCATATTTAAGTGGTATAGTTGAAATGGAAGATTTTTCAGAAGATTATAAAATAATTGAAGAAAAAATTAATATTTTAGAAACTAAAAAATGCGAAATATTAAATATAAATCATTTATCATTTACACCACAACAATTAATGGCAGATAGAGATATAGAAAGAGAAAAATTAATAAGAACCAATCAATTAAATGATATTTTGAAACAAGAATGGGACAAAAAATCAAAAGAGGAAAAGCAAGAATTTATTTCAAAATTTATTGAGTCAATGACACTATTAAAAGATAAAAAACGGAGAATTTTATATTGATAAAATAAATTTTAGAAGTAGTTATATTGAACAACTAACAAATTTTTTCAAATTAGGAATTGCAGATGTGTATGTACCAGTTGAAGTAAATGAAGAAGAACAAGAAATTAGGACAAGTATGAATATAAATCAAGAACAATTAGATGATTATATACAAAGATTAAATAAAGAATTTGAAATAGAATTTTATGAATTATTTTCAAAAAATACAAATGAAAATGATGAGGAAATTGAAATAAAATTGAATAAAGAAAAACAAAAATTGATTAGATTAGTTGCAGTAAAAAATAATAAAAAATTTTCAAAAAGTAGCAAAGAAAATTATAAAATTGGTGCAATAATAAGTAATCAAAAATAAAAATTAGAGGAAAAATTCAAAGTAAAAATGATTTTTGTACTCCTTTATATTTCCTAACAAGCACTGAATTTTTCCTCCCTAGTCAAAATTCAAATTTTGGGACTAAGTCCCAATCCCTTTATAAAAATATTTAACAGTTTAATGTAAAACGTAAAATTATATGTTATAATAAATTTGTTAAACACAGTCTATGAATTTAAAAGGAGAGAGAAAAACATGAATGAATATTTGAAAAATTTAAATGAAGAAATAAGGAATTACTTAAAAATATTATCACCAGATTTTCCAGAATGGTTATTAGAATATATTTATACTCCAGAGATGTTAAGACTTGATGGAATAGGAATGTCTTGTGGTACATTATATACAAAAGTATATAATGACAAATATTTTTATTCTTCTCTAACTCATAGTGTTGCAGTTGCATTAATTTTATGGAATTTTACACATGACAAAAAACAAACTATATCAGGTCTATTTCATGACATTGCAACTCCTACTTTTAAACATTGCATTGATTTTATGAATGGGGACTCAGAACATCAAGAATCTACTGAAGAACGAACAGAGCAAATAATCAAAGACTCAAAAGAAATAATGAAATTGTTAGAAAGAGATAATATAAAAGTAGAAGAAGTTTCGGATTATCATATTTATCCTATTGCGGATAATGATACACCTAGATTGAGTGCTGATAGATTTGAATATACTTTATCAGGTGGTCTTTATCAAGTAAGGGTATTTGAACTTAAAGATATAGAAAAATATTACAATAATATTGTAATTTTAAAAAATGAGAATGGAATAGATGAATTAGCTTTTCAAGACATAAAATTATGCGAAAACTTTATACATGATATTTCAAAATTATGGCCTCGTTGGGTTGAAGATGAAGATCGATTATGTATGCAATTTATTGCTGATATTGTAAAATCAATGAATATAAAAAATTATATTACAGTTGATGATTTATATAAATTTTCTGAAGGGGAAGTATTACAATTAATTCAAAATTGTGAAGATAATTATATAAGAAATGCATTTAAAAATTTTCAAAATGCAACAAGAGATTCTGTATATAAAAGCGATGAACCAAATAATGAAATATATTGTACTAGTGTGAAAGGAAAAAAAAGATACATTAATCCTTTAGTTAATTTAGATAATAAAGTTAGCAGAATAAAAGATATTTCTAGGTTAGCTAATGATGATATAAGTAATTTCTTAAATATGAAACATCATAAATTTATAGGATTTAATTTTGACTTTAAGCCATATGTAACATAGAAAATAAAATAATCTCTAAAACAAATTTTTTAAAATTTATTGTAATTTACTAAATATAATAATTCAGGAGGTTTAGAATATGGAAGAAATCCCTATAAATGCAGATACAACTAATAAAGCACTAGATATGATTGATAAAAGTACAAAAGAAACTCGAAAAGAATTAGACAAAACAGGTGCAAAGGTGGTAAATAAATTAGTAGAGATTATAAAACAATTGAATAGAGATGATGCAAAACTTTTAAAACTATTATATAAAAATGAATATAATGTATGTGCTATTTCGCTACAAATTCACACAGAAAATCAAGAAGGTTATTCTGAATTAGACAATTATATTATATATAATTTTAAAATAAAAGATGGTATAACTGGTTTTTCAACTTTAAAACTCAATCCACTAACTACAGATAATTTATTAATGCACCGATTAATAGAAATTGATTATACAAGATATTATCCTGATCGAGACAAAGAATATGAAACTTTATTTGATAGTGTGAAAAACAAATATAAGTTACAAGAAAATTCATCTCTATCATATGAAAAAGGTATTATCAAGCTTACCAACTTTGGATTAAATTTTATTGAAATATGTATTTCTTAATTCATTTATAAACAAACAAATATATAAATTCAAATAATGTATAAATTTATTAAGTAATTCATATAATATTAGTGTCAATTTAGTTTGACAAGTTAAATATTATATGCTAAAATATATTTAACTTAACCCTCTGTTACATTTGTAACAAGACGGGAGCCTAAATGATTTTGGAGAGTTCTAGCAACTCTCCTTTTAAATGTAAAATTTATTTTGTGAAAAATTTAATAATTTGTTTATCAATCAAATCAAGAGAATTACTAGAAATTTTTACATTTCTTCTTACTGTATCTTTAAAAATTCTTTGCTTACTAATTGTTGTTATTTGATTGATTAATGCAATACTGTCTTTTTTCATTTTAGAAATTTCATTTTCCATTTTTTCAATATATTTTTGCTCTTTCCCAATTATGTTTTGAATATTAATAGGTATATCTTCTATCTTTTCCAGTTCATCTAATATTTGGTGTAATTTTTGTTTTTCTTTTTCAATTTTCTCTTGAAAGACTTTATAGAGTTCCTGTCCAAGATTTACAGAAGAGGAATCGTATTTCTTATTATCTTTCCTAGATGTTAGTGGAATGACATTCAAAGTTCCATTTCTGGTATTATCATATTTATTTAAAACAATACAATAGTGTAATCCACCTAATTCATTACCAATATTAAAACCTAAATTTACTTTTATAACATCTCCACGAGAATACATACCAGATTTTGCAATATTAAATGTTCTTTCTTCATCATGATATACTGCATAATCATATATCCAATAAGCTAATAATTCACATTTCTTATATTCACTCAATTCTATATGTTTAAGAAATGATAAATCTAATCTATTTAAAGAATTATCTTTATGGATTATGGCATTATTTTTTATTTCAACTTCATTTTCGTTCATTATATCAGCTCCTTGAATAATTTTAAGCAATTATACCAAACAAGCGTTTATTATGCAATAGATATTGAAAAATATTTTTATTATGTTATAATTTATATAACAGTTGATTAATCAAATTATTTTTTGAGCAAAATTGTGGGAGGAACACTTTGAAAATTAGCCGATTTTTTCGCAAATAACCTCCATAAACGCTCCAAAATTCATATATATCATATGCTGAATCAAATTCAAAGCCTAATTTTTGAGCTAGTCGAACTGAATTCATATTAGCAGCATCCCAACTAATTTTCTTATTTTCTTTTAAGCAATCTAATATTAGATTTGCGGCCATTGCACTTGCTATTCCTTTTCTTCTGTAATTTTCTTTAACTTTAATATTTACTTCAATTCCATCTTTATAAAAAATATTAGAGGAAGCAACTCCAATAATTTCATTTTCATGCATACAACAGTACCCAATACCGTTTTTTTCATAATTGTCGGTTATATTAATAAAATTTTCTTTTTTTATTCTATCCGACAAATTTTTATTTATTCTAATGAGTTTTAAATTTTGCGGTAACTTATTTATCATATCATTTAACTTATTTTTATTAAATACAACTTCTTTTTTGATTGAATATCTTTGTGATTTAACAATACTATTTTGATAAATATTTTCAATTTTCTTTTTTAAATTATCACTAGGTATTAATACATAATTTTTAAAGTTTTTATCTATTATACTTTTTAACTTTTCCTCATTTAATTCTCCACTCATAAAGCAATATTTTCTAACTACTAAAAAGGCAATATGTGGATTTAGAACATTATCAACATAGGCTTGTCCCATAAGTCCGTCTAAAGTACTATTCCCCATGTAAAATCTGATATCATTGAATAGAGGCCTTATTTTATCTAAATTATTATAATTAGAAATTCCACTTAACATTATTAATCACCACAATTATTGTACTATAAAATTGTAAAATTCTCCATATTCTTATTGAAATTTAATAACAAATAAAAAAGATAAGTCCTTTACGGCTAGGTGTTAAAAAATACTCACAGTATGAAGCTGACTTTCGTACATAAAGGACTTATTAAAAAGCTATTGCTTTGTTATTTCTTCTATAATTTCTTCTCCAGTCATCTCACAAGGAATATTAAATCTTTTTATATAACCTGTATCAAAATTATTAAAATAGTTCATTCCTATATCATATACTTGCATATCAATTCCATTAATTTTTAAAGTCCAAACTGTTTCCTTTGTATATGCACCATATGGGTATGCAAAAACTTTTAAATCTTGTTTTCCTAATTTTTCTTCTATAATTTTATAAGACCCTTTTACATCATCGCGAATTGACCTAACAGGAAGTTTATTATAAAATACATGTCTTTTACTGTGACTAAAAATTTCTACCAAGTTACTTTCTTGCATTTCTTTACATTGTTCCCAACTCAAGTATTGTTTACCATCTATTTCTTTTCCTATTTTATCAGTAACAATAAAAATAGAAGCCTTTACGTTGTATTTTTGTAATATCGGATAGATATATTTGTAATTGCTGTAATATCCATCATCCATAGTAATTAATATTGGTTTAGAAGGAAGGTTTGTTGTTCCATTTATTGAATCATTAAGTTCCTTAAAGGACATAAAGGTATAACCATTTTCTAGTAAAACTTTTATATTCTCTTCGAAACTTTGAGGAGTGTTAATATATTCAAAATTATCAGGGTCACTATCAGAAACTGTGATTACAAAATCATGATAAAGCAGTATTGGAATTTTAACGCCAGATTTATCATTTTTTTTATGCCAAAAAAAAGTAAGTATCACAGCTATTAGAATAATTAAGATTAATATAATAGTTAAAATTTTTATTTTCAAGTTAATTCACCTCCTATATATAGTATTCATTTCGATTTTTTTTGACAAGTTATTACATTTATTGTCACTTTGTCTACTTCACTCATAAGATAGTAGAGGGGTGATAAAATGTTCTTAATATCGACTATGTTTGCACTTCTATATTTTCTATGTTCGATTTTTATAAATATAAATTGGATTAATGATATAGCATGTTATTTTGGATATTTCTTCTCAATATATATTGTAACTTTCATAGTGCTAATACCAGGTTTTATTTTTGTATTCATGTTTATTAGCTTATTATGGAATAAAAAAGAGAAAAAGAAATGTAAGCCAAGGGAAGAGGATGTTACAATTTTAATACCAGTTTATAATGCCAAAAAATCTATTAAAGAAACAATAGAGTCTATAAAAAAACAAAAATATTGTGGAAATATTTTTGTTAATATAATAGATGATGGCTCTACTGATGGGACATTAGAATTTTTAAAATCTATGGATTTAGGCTCTAATATAACATTGTTAGAATCAGCTCATAATGGAAAAGCTAGTGCACTAAATTATGGTTTACAACATGTAAAGACAGATTATACAATTACTGTAGATGGCGACACTGTGCTTCATCCATTAGCAGTTAGAAATATTATGCATAAATTATTAACTTCGGATAAAAATACTGCAGCTACAGCTGGATGCTTATTTGTAAAAAATGCTAAAAAAAGTTTTATTACAAAATTACAAGAATGGGATTATACCTTAGGAATATTTGGGGTAAAACTATATCAAGGTAATTATAATTCTACTTTGGTTGCACAAGGCGCGTTTAGTGCTTATAAAACAAAACTTTTGAAACAAATAGGTGGATGGCAAAATTGTGTGGGAGAAGATATTGTTTTAACTTGGGAATTATTAAGCCAATGGTATGAAACTAATTTTGCTAAAAATGCAATTGGATTTACAGAAGTCCCAGAGAAATATACTGCTTTAGGACATCAAAGAAAAAGATGGGCTAGGGGTATGATTGAAGCTTTTAAAAGAGTAAAAACTGTAACATCTAAAAAGCTTAGCTTTAAATCTAAGTTTTTAATGTGCTTAAATGTATTTTTCCCTTTTATAGACTTAGCTTTGCTTATCTTTGTACCATTAGGATTGGGACTATTAATTTTTGGCAACCAATTACTAATTGGTTGGATAACATTATTTGTTATTTTTCTTGGAATGCTACTTTGTTTGGTTATCGAAATTAGAAGGAAAAATATGTTAAAAGAAATTGAATGTAAGTTGGAAAGAAGAAGTGTACTAGCTTTTATTGTTTATAGTTTATTCTATGCATTTATATTAGCACCTTATTGCTTATGCGGATATATTTCAGAACTTATAAATTCTAAGAAAAAATGGTAATTTGACAGTTAAACATCTATAAAAAAGGGTCTCAATTGTTAACCAGTTGAGACCCTTTCATATAATCATATTCAATTATATTTAAAATTTAAATAAATTTAGACCAATTTCTTCATCAAAGTATCTATCAACTTTGCCATTAATAATATTGATGACCATTTCACAAGTGGCACTTACAATAGCTCTATTTAAATGACCACCGAATACTTCGCCTTTGTCATTTCCGGCACTCATATGTATATGTGTATAAAATTCGTCATTCATTGTATTAATAGTACCTGTTAAAGAAACTATTTCATAGCTACCTTTAAAGTTATTTGAATAATATTTCTTTTCACCTGTTTTATAAACTCCAACTGTGAAGTCATTTGTTGCACCAAGTGCATTAACATTAGCAAGTTTAATGTTTTCTTTTAAGGCAATTTCCTTTATTTTTTCTAAAATTTCCTCGCCTTTATCAATTCTTGCTACAATTGTGTTATTAAATCTTCTATATTCCATTTTTTATACCTCCATTAAAAATTTTTATAATTTAATTTGAAATTTATAAAGTTGTTTTATGTCACATCGACCGATTGATTTTATTTTGTTTCTGTGTCAATTTTCTCCGTCCCCGTTGACAACAAATTTTTTCCGTCTCTATTGGCAGATTTTCTTTTCTTTGTGTCAAAAATCTCCGTCCCGATTGACACGATTATTGTTACAAAAGATATAACAATACAAATTTTATGAAGTGTTGTGGCGTGATATTCTACATTTATGTGTCCATTCATTGATGTATCTAGATTTACTTGTATAAATCCATTATTTGATTCAGTTACTTCTAGTTTCATCTTTTCATCTGAATTAGATGGGGTATAGGTTACAACATAACCTTTATAGTATAAGTAAGGTAATTCTAAAACAGTATTTTCTTGTACATCTGCTACATCAAAATCTAAAATTCCATTTACTTTATTTTCATTTGTTATGTTGGCACTACCAGAGGTAACAGCAACTTTATTATCTCTATTCATTGTATAGTCAAAGTTGTCGATTGCTTTTTGTGGCCAGTATTCTAGGTAAGATGAGTATCTACTAACTTGCCAACTATAATCTATAACTTCAGGTTCTTCAAAATATGCATTGTCTTTTACAGGATAGTCTAAGTTTGATATAAAGTGTAAAGCGTAAAATCCAGAAAATACAATAAGTGCAACTGTAACGACTGTTTTACCAATAAGTTGACTTTTTTCTTGCCATTGTTCCATTAGTATATCAATTAAAAGTGCAAAGTTTATTCCTGCAATAATAGAGAAGAAGAATATTATAAATCCAAGCATTCTCCATGGAAACTGTATCATCTGCAAAACATCTGGCATGAAATACCAAGGTGTAATAAATGTTGCCATAACACAAGATACAATTCCTGCAATAAGCATAAATTTGTATGTAGGTATTTCTTTAGCTTTTTTGTATACAAAAGGTGTAATTACTAGACCTAGTAATAGAAGTACACCAATATTATAGAAACGACCTTCTTGACTAATTCCTTCAAAGTAAGAGAATATTAGTTCTATTGGGTTTAAAGCACTATTTTGTACAGATGCGTCTGTATACATTTTTCTAGAAACTTCATATTTTGTTCCAGCCATTTGTTCCATTAAAGGTCCATAGAAGAATAGTACTGATAAAATTATTATTAGTGTAGAAATTATAAAACTTTTTAATATTTTTTTATCTTTTAATTTTTTAATGTTAACAAGTACATAGAAAAATCCAACTAAAAATGTAAGCATTGTACTTATGTTATGTGATAAGACTAAGCCGATTGTACCAAGTACATATAAGTAAGATTTTTCGGTTTTGCCGTCAAATAATAGGTAAACTCCTCGTAAAACAATTGGTGTAAATATAAATCCAGCTAGTTCTCCAACTGCAAGTCTTGTATAAGCATTAAGCATACGATAAGGTGCACACATGTAAAGTATAGCAGAAAGCATTGCAGCAAATTTATTATTTGAAATGGTTCTTACTAATTGATACATTGTTATTCCAGACAAAACGAATGTAAGGAATATAAATATTTTCATAGCTGTTACAACATTATTTGTTAAAAATGCAAAAACAACGTTAATAACAGTTGAAACAGGCGGATAGAACAAATTCCAAGCAAATCCAAAATTATAAGAAAAACGTTCTACTATAAAAGGACTTTCTCCATTCATTATTTGTTCAATTGTTCCAATAGTTCTAGAAATGTGAAACTCTCCATCATCTCCAGTATGTATTCCTTCTTGAAATAGTGGAATACACATTATTAAAGCTACTCCAATAATTATTAGATAATAAATTATGTTTTTAGATAATAGTTTTTTCATCGTTTTACTCCCTTTTTAGCAATGCAACTTAAAATAGCATTACCACATTTATTTCCAAAATGATTATACACTATGAAAATTGATTATTCAATATTAAAAGTATAAGCTTTTCTTTTTATGCCAAAAACTCTACACATTTGGAAAAATTTATGTTATACTAAATAATGTATATTAAATAGGAAGGGAGAACATGGTAAGTAATAAAAAGAGCCATGTAAGGTACAAATGGGATTTTTCGATAAATTAAAACAAGGATTAAGCAAAACAAAACAATCATTTAATGATAAAGTAAATAATGTATTTAGTGCATTTAGAAAAGTAGATGAAGAATTATTAGAAGAGCTAGAAGAAGCTTTAATAATGTCGGATGTTGGAGTGGAAACATCGACTAAAATAATTAACAAATTAAGAGATAGAATTAAAAAGCAAAATTTAAAAGAAGCAGAAGAAGTAAAACAGGCTTTAAGAGAAGAAATACAAAATATTTTTGATGAAGTAGATAATTCTTTACATTTAGATACAAAACCATCTGTGATATTAGTAGTTGGAGTAAATGGAGTTGGTAAAACTACTTCAATAGGCAAAATTGCAAATAGACTAAAACAAGATGGTAAAAAGGTTGTTATTGCAGCAGCGGACACATTTAGAGCAGCAGCAGTAGAACAACTTGAAATTTGGGCCAATAGAGCAGGATGCCCAATTGTAAAAAAAGAAGAAGGCTCAGACCCTGCATCTGTTGTATATGAAGCGATAAAGAAAACAAAAGAAGAAAATGCAGATGTTTTAATATGTGATACAGCAGGAAGACTGCATAATAAAAAATATTTGATGGATGAACTTGAGAAAATTAAAAGAGTTATAGATAAAGAACTTCTAGATGCATCTAAAGAAATTTTATTAGTATTAGATGCAACAACAGGTCAAAATGCAATATTACAAGTTCAAGCCTTTAAAGAAACTGTTGATATAACTGGTTTAGTACTTACAAAACTAGATGGAACAGCAAAAGGAGGAGTTGTAATAGGAATTACAAATGAGAATCACATGCCTGTTAAATTTATTGGAGTTGGAGAGCAAATAGATGACATGGAAGTGTTTAATAGCGAAGATTTTGTTAAGGCAATTATAGAATAAAAGAAAGGAGCTTTTATGGATAATAAAAATTCTAATGTTAATGAGCAAGAAAATATTGAGGATGTAAAAGCAGAAGAAAAAACAAGAGCAGATGTAAAAGTAGAGCAAAAGCCTAAAAAGAAAAAAAGTAGAATGTATCTTGTATTATTGTTTTTGCTATTAACTGCAGTTGTAATGTATGTAATTTATAGAGGTAATTACTTAGAAATACTAGAACTTGGTGAAAATTATCTACCTATATTCTGGAGAAATGTTGCTTATACGGCTATTACATTTGCTATAAACTTTTTAGTATTGTTTATATTAATATATTTTACAAATAGAAAAATAAAAAATGGACTAAAGCCTTTCTTTGATGAAGAAAAAAGAAAAATGCCAAGAATTTTAAATAAATCTCTTGCGTTTGTATTAGCTATTATAGTAAGTGGCTTAACAACATCAATTTTATTAGATAAGGTAATGTTATGCTTTAACAGCGCAGGATTTGGTATAAATGACCCTGTTATGAATTATGACATTGGATATTTTGTATTCCAGAAGCCATTTATAGAGTTTATTTTGTTATATGCAATGGGAATTGTTGTTGGATTAACAATATATGCAGCACTTTACTACATTATTGCAATAAACCATTATTTTGATGGTGTAAATAGAGAAACTTTGAGGAAAAGTCCTTTAATAAAACAAGCTTTAGTTAATTTAAGAGTGCTTGCAGTACTTCTTGGAGTATTTATAATTATATGGACACAAAATATTGGTACACAAAAATTTATGACTTTAGAGCAAGACAGTATATCATATTCTTTATATGGAGCGGGAGTTGCAGATACTACAATACAATTATGGGGATATAGAATATTAGCAGTTGTAATAATTATATCTATTTTTATAGCTGTAAAATATATAAAACTAAAACAAACTAAAAAAATACTTTTATCATTAATGGCAGTTCCTATATATATGATAGCAATGTTTTTAGTTTTATTCGGATTTCAAGTTTTCTTTGTTAATTCAAATGAACTTGACAAAGAAAAATCAAATATTGCAGCAAACATAGATTATACAAAGCAAGCGTATAATATAAATGTAGAAGAAGTTAATTTAACAGATGAAGGAACTCTTACAAAATCAGACATAACAAATAATAGTGAGCTTTTGGACAATATAGCTTTAGTAAATAGTGATATAGTTTTACAAGATTTAAACGCATTATATACAAATAAAGGATATTATGCATATAGAAATACTCAAATTGCTCAAAAAACAATAAACGGAGAAAAGCAGTTAGTATACATTTCGCCAAGGGAAATTGTAAGCAGTGATGGTACATATAATAACAAAACTTATGAATATACCCATGGATTTGGAGCTATTGTAACATCAGCAACAGATATAGATGAAAAGGGCAATTTAGTGAATTTGCAAAAAGGATTTAATAATGAAGATAATGTTTTAGAAATTACAGAGCCAAGAATTTATTTTGGAACTCAAACAAACGACACTGTTGTTACAAATAGTAAAACTAAAAAGGAATTTGATTATCCGATAACAGATCAAGGAAACACAAAAAATGCAGAAAATACTTATGACGGTGATGCTGGACTAAACCTTGGTTTCTTGGATAGATTAATATTAGCAATAAAAGAAAAAGATTTAAAATTAGCCTTTTCAAGTGATGTAACAAATGAAAGTAAAATATTAATAAATAGGAATATAACAGAAAGAGCAAAAACATTATTACCTGACTTAATTTATGATGAGAATCCATATATGATAGTTGATCAAAATGGAAAATTACTATGGGTATTAGATGCATATACTACTTCAAATAATTATCCGTATTCACAAAAAATAACAATAGATACAGTAGATGGAAGAAGAGAAGTAAATTATATAAGAAATTCTATAAAAGTATTAATTGATGCATATGACGGAACTATTAAGTTTTATATAACAGATAAAACAGACCCAATAGCTATGGCATACTATAATTTATATAATGAACTGTTTGAAGATAAAGATGCACAAATACCAGAATATATAAGTAATCAATTTATATATCCAAAATTTTTATATAAAATACAAGCAGAGTTAATTACAAGATATCATGATGTTCAACCAGATGTATTGTATAGAAATGATGATGTATGGAGTATAGCTACAAATAATATTAGTAAAGTATCAACAAAAACAGGAACAGAAATAGAACCATATTATACGATGGTACAAACAATTGAAAAGTCAGAACCAGAACTTGGTTTAGTTATACCATATACACCATATAACAAACAAAATATGTTGGCATATATGGTGGGAACATATGAAAACGGAGAGCCACAACTAAAAATATATAAATATCCATCAGATAGTAATGTGTTAGGACCAATGCAATTAAATACTCAATTAGAACAAGACGAAAGAATTGCAAGCGAATTAGAGAGTTTAAATACTACAGGAACAAAAATAACAAAATATTTAATTGCTGTTCCAATAGATAATAAAATACTATACATTGAACCTATATATCAACAATATATTAATGAAGAAGACTCGGTGCCAACTCTTAAAAGAGTAATTGCAGCTTCTGGAAATAAAGTTGCAATAGGAAATACTTTAAAAGAAGCTTTAACAAATTTAGTTTCTCAATATGCGGTTGATATAGAAGTAGAAAATACAGATAATATTGATGACTTAATAGATGCAATAATAAGAGCAAACAACAATTTAAAAGATTCAAGCCAGAATGGTGATTGGACTATGATGGGAAAAGACATGGATAAATTACAAACTTTGATAGATCAGTTAAATGAATTGGTAGAAGAACAGAAAAAAGAAGAACAAGAAAATACACAAAATAATACTATTAATGATATGAATAATATTTTATATAACGGAATTAATACAGATAATATAAATTCTGTTATCGAAGGAAGTAATATTACAGAATAATTTTATTATTAAAATTTTATAATGTAATTTATATAGAAAGTATAATATATATTATTTTTATAGTATAATTTTAGCAAAAAAATCCACCCTAATATTGGGTGGATTTTAATGTTTAAAAGAAACAAAGTTGAAAAGCTATTGTTAGAAAATATAGATAAATTAAACAGGTCATTACAGAAAAATAATTTTTTAGACTTAGTAGAATTACTTGGAGATAGAAAAAAACTTTTTATAAGAAATTTTTCTAGTGGCATATTTAAAGGAATTGGAATAGGTATAGGTGTAACTTTAATAACAGCTATACTAATAATATTGTTACAAAAAATTGTTACATTAAATATTCCTGTAATAGGCGAATTTATTGGGGACATTGTGGATATAGTACAAAACAGTAGGTAAGCTGTAAAAAATGCCTCCTTCTCAAAACAAATTATAAGTTATAAGTTTATAGACTATAAAAAATACAGAAAAAGCTGTAAAAAGTAATATTTTGTAGTTAAACAAGGTCTTAAAATTTGTGCATACAAATTTTAAGTAGCCGTGCGTCCGTAGTTTAACGTAGAAATATTACTTTTTACAACTTGAAATAGATTTGCCTTTTTGTTAACTCTTAACTGTTTTGAAGAGGTGGCATTTTTAAAATTTGCTTCCAATTTCCTAATTTTTTAGTTCTACTACAGTAACTCCTAAGTCGCCTTCTCCATAAGCACCTATTCTAAAGCTTTTTACATAAGGATTTCTTTTAAGAAAAGCATGAATTCCTTGCATTAATTTTCCTGTACCTTTTCCATGTACAATACGAACAGCTGGTATTCCTGCTAATATACAATTATCCAAATATTTATCTATTATTTGGGTTGCTTCTTCAACCGTTAGTCCAATTACGTTTATTTCAGTAGTAGCGTTTTTGGCTTTAAAATCATCTGCTTTCTTAAAACTTACTTTTGAGTTTTTTAAATTATTTTCTGCTACACTTTTTGAACTATGTTTACTTTTACCAATATTATTGCCTAAGCTATTATTAGTGATTCCTAAAGTTGTACTAGTAGAGTTACCATTTTCAGAAATTCGCAAGTTATTTATTTTTACATTCATTTTGGCATTTCCTATTTGAACTAAAACTTCTCCAGAACGATTTGGTAAACTTTGAACAATTCCTTCTTTTTGAAGCGGAATAACAAATGCTGTCATACCAATTTGTATGTCTTCTGGTAATAGAGTTTTATTTCGAAAGTTATCATTAGAGTTATTGCTAGAAGAAGTATCACTATCAATTGAAAAAGAATTTTCTAACTTATTATTTAGCTTATTTCTCAAAATATTTGCTTCTTTTAAGTTCGCATCATGATTGTCCAACATTTTATTTAATTCTTTTATTATCTCATTAGCTTCTTCTTTGGCAGAAAGTATAATATTTCTAGCTTTCATTTTGGCGTCTTCAACTAACTTAGAGTGGTTATAATCTAACTTGTTTTTCTCATTTTCAAGAGATTTTCTTAAATCTTGTATTTGCTTTAAATTTTTATCAATTTCTATTTTTTCATTTTCTATTTGCAATTTGTTGTCATATATATTCTTTAATAAGTCTTCAATATGAATAACATTTTTATCTATATTGCTTTCTGCCTCTTTAAGTATTTCTTCTTTTAATCCAAGTTTTTTACTAATAGCAAAAGCATTACTTTTTCCTGGTATTCCTATAAGTAATTTATATGTTGGTTTTAAGTTTGTTACATCAAAGTCACAACTTGCATTTTTAAATCCTTTTGTTACTAAAGCATAGTTTTTAAGTTCAGGGTAATGGGTAGTAGCTAAAACTATGCATCCTTGATTATATAAATAATTTAGTGTACTTATTGCTAAACTTGCGCCTTCTATAGGGTCTGTTCCAGAACCTAATTCGTCTAATAGAACCAAGCTATTGCTATTAGCTGAATTGGTAATATTTATTATGTTTGTCATGTGTGAAGAAAATGTACTTAAAGAAGCTTGAATGCTTTGTTCATCGCCAATATCTATAAAAATATTATCAAATACGCATATACTTGTTCCGATGTTACACAAAGGATATATTCCAGAATAAGATAGAAGTAGGTTTAGTCCAACAGTTTTTAATGTAGCAGTTTTTCCACCTGTATTTGGTCCTGTTATAACTAGGCAAGAAAAATCTTTTCCTATCTCAATGTCAATGGGAACTACTGTAGATTTATCTATTAATGGGTGTCTTACTTTAACAAACTTAATATATTTTTCTGTATTTAATATAGGCTCATTTCCATTTGTCTCTGAAGAGTAACTTGCTTTGGCAAATATTAAGTCTAAATTACCAATAGTGTCAATATTGCTTAATAAGTTATCTATTATTGGAGAAAGAGAAACAGTTAACTCTTTTAAGATATTATTTATTTCTTTTTCTTCATCAATTTTTATATTTTGTATTTCGTTATTCATTTCAAAAGTAGAAATTGGCTCTATATATAGAGTTGAACCACTTGAAGAAATGTCGTGCACCAAACCTTTAATTTCATTTCTGTATTCTTCTTTTACAGGTACAACATATCTGCCATCTCTAATAGTAATAATAGAATCCATCATAAACTTAGATTTAGAATGAACCAAATCTAATAATTTATCTTTTAATCGTTGCTCTAGAATGTGCCTTTTCTTTCTTAAATTGCTTAAAATAGAAGAGGCGTTATCTGCAATTGTGTTTTCATCTATTATTTTGTTGGTGATGTTTGTAACAATATGGTTATTAACATATAAAGATGAAAATATATCTTTTAAATAAGGAAAAGAATTATTATTATTTGTGCTGTTAGAAGTAAAATAATTCTTTAATTCTGAAGATAGTGATAAAACCTTGGCAATGTCAAGTAAAGCTTTACAAGATAAATTCACATTACTTTTAATAAGCTTAAAGTATGTTTCTATTTCGGGAATTTCTGATAATGGAATATTTCCAAAAGCTATTTTCATGTTTATGGCTTCTGTAGTTAGATTTAATAATTTCTTGACTTCTTCAAAAGAAAATGAAGGAGCCATATTATAAAGTTTTTTTCTACCAATATAAGTCTTACAATATTTTTCTAATATATTTATAATTTTGTTATATTCTAGTTGAATTAACTCTTTATTTCCAATTTGATTGTTTTCTTCTATATTATTAGAAGTGCTTTTCATAAATAATTTCAATCCTTTCAATTTTATGGTATTAATACGTACAGATAATATGTACAAGACATATTATAACACAAAACAAACCTTTACAAAAGGCTATTTTTGCGTAAAAAATAAAATATTACAATAATATTACATATATATTATTTTTCTATTACATAGACAAAAATTATGTTGTTTTTATGAAGTTTTTGTTGTAAAATTAATTTATAAAGTTGTATATTGTCAAATTTAAGGAGGAATATAAAATGGCAAAGAATCCAATGCAAAGAAGAGCAAATACTTCATTTATTTTGGGAATTTTAATTACGTTATTAATAACTGGTATAGTTATAGTTTTTCTAGTTATGCAATTAATGAAATCTAGAGAAACTATACAAACATACGAGGCTAATAGAGTATCTGTATTTGTTTTAAATACAAGAGTAAATTCTGGACAAACAATTACAGAAGACATGATAACAACAAAACAAGTAGATAAAAGTACAGTCCCTGAAAATGCATTTAATGATATGACATTATTAACAAATTATTCATTAGAGGATGCTAATGGAAATCCAATTAGAACAAACGAATTTGGGGATCTTTATGTTGAAATAACAGAGCAAAATGCTGCAGGGCAGACAGTAAACAGCGTATATGTAATTACTACTGATGATGGGGAAAAATATTATAGATATGCAAATCCAGAAACTGCATATAGTGCTTCACAAGTAAAGGAAACATCTAATGGATATGCTGTAACTACAGCAACAGGAGATGTCCCAGTTACAGAAATAAACGGGAGCTATTATGCACAACACCAAGAAACTCAAAACGAAGAAAAGGTTGAATATCCATTATCACAGGTTCCAATTGTAGCGAAGGTTACTATGGCTCCAAATACAGTATTAACAAATACATTAATTGCAAAGTCAACAGATAAAGTTACTGATGACCTAAGAAGACAAGAATATAGTGTAATATTAATAACTTCACAAATTGTAACAGGGGATTATATTGATATAAGACTAAGAATGCCAGATGGTACAGATTATATAGTAGCATCACATAAAGAAGTTGAAATACCAATTATAGGAGATATGGATTCGCCAAATACTATTTCAATTCAAGTTACAGAAGATGAAATAGTAACAATAAGCAATGCTATAGTTGAATCATATATGATGCCAGGTTCTGTATTATATGCTTCTAGATATGTTGAACCAGGATTACAAGAAAAAGCAACACCTACATATTTGCCATCACAAAAGGTTAAAACTTTAATAGATCAAAATCCAAATGTTACAGAAGTTGCTAAGAGAGAGTTAAATGCAAGATATACGAACGGAACAAATAGAAATAATATTAATGATGTATTAAATCAAAATGCAGAAGAAGCAGCAGACAATGTAACAGATAAGACAGAAGAAGAAATTACATTAATTCAAGATGAAAGACAACAATACCTAGACTCTTTAGCAGGCTAATTTAAAAGGAGGAAATTATGAGAAAAATAGGGTTTATAGGAGCCTATGATAAAACAGACTTAATTCTATATTTAGCTAGAATATTATCAGCTTCTGGCAAAAAGATACTTTTTATAGATTCTACAATAACACAAAAGGCTAAATATGTAGTTCCAGAAATAAGCCCTGTTAAATCATATGTTACAAATTTTGAGAACATAGATGTGGCTGTAGGATTTGAAGATTATTATGGGATAAAAGAGTATTTAGGAATGCCACCACATGCTGATATGGGATATGACTATGCATTCCTAGATATAGATGATTCGCAGAAGTTAGAAAATTTTCAAATTGACCCAGAAGACGTAAATTATTTTGTTACTTCATTTGATTTATATTCATTAAAAAGAGGATTAGAAGCTTTAAGCAATTTAAGAGATAAATTAAGATTAACAAAAGTATTGTTTACAAGAGAGGCTTTACAAGAAGAGGATGACTACTTAAACTTCTTATCTATGGGATATAAAATAGAATGGTCTGATGATATAGTTTATTTTCCATTAGAAGTTGGAGACCAAAGTGTAACTATTGAGAACCAAAGAGTTTCAAGAATAAAATATAAAAAGTTAAGTACACAATATAGAGATAATTTATTATATATGTTAGAGCAAATAGTAGGAGAAAAAGAATATCCTGCTATAAAGAAAATATATAAACAATTAGAAAGAGGATTTTAAAATGGCTATTGTAACATTTTATCGTAGAGGTAAAAAAGAAACTGGACAAACATTATCGCTAGCGGCTATAGCTACTGATATGGCTATACAACATAATTACAAAATATTAATAGTTGATACAACTTTTCAATACAAAACTTTAGAGGAATGCTTCTGGCCTATACAAAAAGAAGCTCCTACTATTAATCCAAATAATAAAGGTGCAAATGCTGCTATCGAATCTGGAATTGAAGGGTTAGTTAAGGTTATTTCAAGCAACAAAACTACGCCAGAAATTGTTAGAAATTATTGTAGAACTATATTAAGAGAAAGATTAGACTTTCTTCAAGCACCACTAACAACAGAATACAAGGATTATGCAGAAGTAGCTCCTAAATATGTAGATGTTTTAAATGCTGCAAATAGATATTATGATTATATTTTTGTTGATTTATATAAGGATTTACCTGCAAATGTTAAAGAGGAAATTTTACAAATTTCTGATATAGTTGTATATAATGTATTACAAAATTTTGACAGTATAAATGATTTCTTAGATTTAAGGTCAAGTAATGATTTCTTTAAAAGAAGAAATATAATGATCTTGCTTGGAAGATGTGACTTAGACTCAAAATATAATGCAAAAAATGTTACAAGATATTTAAGAGAAAAAAATCAGGTATCATGTGTGCCTTATAATACATTATTTTTCGAAGCTTGTTCAGAAAACAAGTTAATAGAATTTTTATTAAAATTTAGGAAACTAACAGATGAACTTGACAGAAATGCAATTTTTATAAAAACAATAGAACAAACCGTTGTGGCAATAATAGACAAATTACATGAAGTACAAATGAGAGGATAGCCTTTTAGGAAGGAGACTTAAAAGATGCTTAACATACTTTTAATTATAATAATTCTTTTAGTTGCGGCTTTTCTAATTATAAGATTTATCAATAAAAGAAAAAATGAACAGGTAGAAGAAGAAGTACAAGTAGACGATAAAACTTATACATTAGAGAAAATGACCGCTTTTATTAAGAAAAGATTGGATGAAATTACAAAGGTAAACTTATATGATATCGGTCTTTCAGAAGAAGAATTAAAAAGAAGAAAAAATAAGAAATATGAATTGAAAAAAGCTTTAAAGGGTTGTACATATGGAGATGTTAACGATAAGAAATATGTTAAAGAATTAATTTTCGATTTATTATATAAAGAATATGGGGTAGATGAAACTAATGTTTCAAAAGCTATTCCTTTTGACGTGCCATCTTTATTAACTTCTCAAGACAAATTTGAAATAATTTTGTATATGTACAAAAATGAATTTGGTTATGAAGCTATGGCAAAAATTATAGAAAAATATAATTTGGACGATTTAAAATATGTTGCAGGAGAGACAAAACCATCATATGTAATTACTCCAGAAGAGATAGATGATATATATGAAAAAGAAAATTTTGTTCTAACATTTACAGACAAGTTAAATGTAGTAGTACAAAGAATATACCAACATTATAAAGGATACAGTAGTATAGATGAAATAAGAGATATGAACATAGACGGTATATCAGGTGGTGTATCTGGTCTTCCAGAATCATTTATGAGCCAAGTTGCACAAACAGATGGAGATTACTTGAGCCAAATTGTTGAACATAAAGTTCCGCGTGCTTGTGATAGTATTTGGATAATGTTCCATGGTAAATCAATACGTTTAGCATTTTTATCATTTGGAACAGAGGCAGAATTAAAGAGAGTATGTCAAAATATTTATAAATATAATAACCCTGGACAATTATCAGATACAAATGGTTATAAAATTAACGAAATGAAAGATGGTTCTCGTGTCGTTGTTGTTAGACCAAGTATGTCTGAAACATGGGCTTTCTTCGTAAGAAAGTTCGACGTAAAACGTGCTACCCTAGAACAAATAGTACTTTTCCCAGGAAAAGAAGAGGCAATAGATTTATTAAAATTCTTAGTAAAGGGTGCAAGGATTGTTTCTCTAACAGGAGAGCAAGGATGCCGGAAAGACAACAATGCTTATGGCTATGATTGAAAATATTTATGAAACTATGAACCTTCGTATTACAGAAACTGCATTTGAGCTTCACTTAAGAAAGATTTATCCAACAAGAAACATCTTATCAATGCGTGAAACAGAAACAGTTTCAGGACAAGAGTGTTTGGACGTTCAAAAGAAGACAGATGGTTCTGTTAATATCATTGGTGAGGTTGCAACTGACCCCGTAGCATCTTGGATGATTCAATCTGCACAGGTTGCATCTAAGTTCACATTATTTACTCACCACGCTAAAACGTTCCCAGACTTAGTTACAGCTCTTCGTAACTCAATGTTAAGAGCTGGTGTATTCAAAAACGAAAAAACAGCAGAAGAGCAAGTTGTACAAGTTTTAAACTTCGATATTCACTTAGTTAAGGACTTTAGAGGTAGAAGATATATAGAAAGAGTAACAGAGT